>JAEEGL015902951.1_pt1 | contig 17638 bp, 12 predicted proteins | sample 9134231 | NCBI WGS metagenome assembly JAEEGL01 (sample SAMN16246548, study PRJNA631951) | gut metagenome | biome: gut microbiome; feature: rumen; material: fiber-attached | host: Bos | place: Iran: Karaj | collected 2018-10 | reverse complement strand
GACAATCAACTTGCCATCAACCACTGCTATACTACCATAATCTGGGTAGGTTGGCATAGCCTGAACTGATTCTTCCTGTGCAAGAGTCCCATCATCTACCACGACTCTTTCATTGCCAAATCCACAGTGCTCCTGCATAAAGTTAATGGCGCTGCCATAAGTAACTAAGTCAGAATATACTGGGAACTTCTCAATTTTAATGGCATCAAGCTCCTCGTTATCATCCACAACAACAAATGTGCCATCTGCATTTTTATCAAAATCCACAAAAACGATTTCCATATCATCATCGAATCCCTGGCAGCTCTTGATATTGGCAGCAAGCTGTGTGAAGTATGATGTAGCCTGACGCTCTGCTATATCAGCCTTGAGATAAGCTGCATTATCTAGATAAATATATGAAACCGTAATTACGAATATTGCAATCAGCTGGACACATGTAATAGCCTTTACAAGCTTTGACATAAAAGTTACATTAACACTATCTGTATCTGTCATTTCTATTAAAATCACTGGCAGTATAAGTACGAATGCTGTGCCATAGACCATGAGACTATCTACAAAAAAATCTTTGCTTGTAGATAAAATATAAAGTACATTCATTCCTATCGGTAAAAGTAAGACACCTACAAACGCTGAAGCCATTACTCCGGCACTCACATTTTTCTTTAAAATCATTATCAAAATGTGGATAACCGCAAGTACTATCACAACAAGTGTTAATAAACGTAGATATTTAAGACCGTTCACACCAGCATAGCTTGCTAAAAAGAATTCCTTTATACACTCAACCAATCTAGCTGGAAACAGAGAAATGTCATATCCATCTCCCATTCCCTTGTAATCCATTGTATCGATGCCCTTCACTTTTTTTAATAAAGCTGAAATAGCACCCCAAATTCCAAGTCCTGCACCAAGAGTAAGTAGATAGGTAAATCCATTTTTAGCATAATCTTTTACAGTGTTAATTGCACCATCTAATACTTTCTGCAAAAGTTTGATTAGAAGGATAGAAATTGTTACCGCCAAAAATGCCTGATACATGCTGAGCGACAAAGCAAGCAGCAAGGCGGAACCAATAGCACCCTTTATATTTTTCGTATTTACGATAACAAATGCAGCCTCAACTGATAAAAGCAAACCTAAAAAGTAAGGCCAAGAAGTAAACATAAAAGAAAAAATACTAGGAACAACTGGGTAAGTAATCATTATTGCTCCAATGATTACTGCACTGACCTTTGACTTAATATCGAATATCTTTACAATCTTGCCCGCTGAAAGTGCAATAAAAATCATAGACAGAAGCCCATTAAACACTGGAACTGCAAAAGTCCTGGTGGTAAAAATCTGCAAATCATAAATAATCCCAAGTCCCCATCTCCCTAGCTCATAGGTGGCTCCTAGTGAAAAGAGACATGCTGTATTATCATGGTATGAAATTCTGTTAAAAATGATATATCCATGAGCTAGTATACCAATCAGTAGTACAGATACCATCGCGAATACTTGCTGCTTGCTATATTTATTTTTTCTGTTTAATAAAAAACTTTCAATGTCATTTAAAATATTCACAGATGATTCCTCCATGTAGTTACTATTAACACATTTAGTCTACTATCGAACTATACAGTACTCTTCATTGGCATCCAAACCAAAGCAGTCCACTATTTCATCAATAGCTTTGTCATATATCATGATGTTTATTCCATCTGTCACTTTAGAATAGTATTCCCCATCTAGAATTATAATATTATGACATTCCCCATTTTCATCTTGCTTAGATGATAAATGAATATCATGATTTTTAGTTCCCAAAAAGAATTCATTCCTAATTTGTGAATTCCATATAATAATACCATCCTCAACACAATATATTCCTGTATTTTGAAGGTCATTTATATTTATAGCTTCCAAAGCATTCTTCAAGTTTTCATTGGACATATCCACATTTCCATCTATGGACACACAAATTGTATAATTCTCATCCTGTAATTTTGAGACAATATAATCGTAATCCCAACTTTCTTTTATCTCTTGTGAAGCAATCATCCTTCCAAGACAATCAGCATTCTCCTGCCATGATGAATATCTTTCATCACCTCTATGATCTGGCAAATTGTACTCACTTAAAGCAGTACGTCCAAAGTATGATGTAAACTTTTGACTACCTCTAAAATTTAAATGTGAAGGATCTTCGCAATCAGTTGAATAGTCTAATCCAATTTCATCAACTAGAAGATTGTAATTCACAAATGGAACATTATATTCTTTTGCAATATCTCCAGCCTTATTATATACCTTCTCCTTATCATCATTTATTCCAGCAAATGGTGCCACTGCAACCATAATTGGAATATTGTTTTCTTGAGCCAATTCGATAATTTTTCTATAGTAATACTCAGTTTTTTCTGTCATTTCAGTTCGCTCATCATACATGCTAACATCTAAGTATTCTAAAGGTGTGGTTTGCATTGCACAGTAATATCCTTTCCAACTACTGTAATACTGCTCACCTTGTCCATCCAAAAAATCTTTTTTTGAAATATCCTTATATCTTGTATGATATTGTGAATATTCTAAGTAAAATTGAGCCCTATCTTCTTCACTTGTACTTGCTTTTATGTCATCAATCTTATTCTTTGACCAACGCATTCCGGTGATATTTTTTATTGTTGTTGACGAATCAAGGTACTCATCCGTTACCACCGTGGAGTAGGCCTCAAACACTATTAATTTGGGCGTCTGTGTTTTCAACGCCTCTTTTAAATTATAATATGAATTCCAAGTCGGTTGAAAGCATCCTCCTAAATCATATGACGATATTCCATATTCATTCCATAAGGTCATAGTATTAAAACTTTCAAAAGCGTGACTACTGCCCAAAACCAATAAATCAACACTGTTGTCCTCTAACTCGTAATATTTAGTTAGTGAATATATTCCATCTACATACTTATATTTAAAAACGCTAACCCAAGCATATAATACAATCACTAAGATTATAATAAAGGCGCACATTCTAAAAACAGTATTCTTCATTCCTCATTTGCTCCTAAAATTGAAAATATATAAATTGTTGTGGTTCAAATGTTGGTCCATATTTACCAAAAGTTATAATCATAAGAAGTAACATTATAATAACAAGCCATTCAAACCATGTATTCTGCGTAAACAGAAACTTATCTATAGTCATTCCAAGTTTAAAGCGAATCAAGTCAACAATTAATAAACTTAGTACTGAAAATAATAGAATAGTAATTTCTGTTCTATCCAATCCCAACGTGTACAAACCATCATTGAATATTAACCACTGTGTTGGCTTAAATATTATTCTTTTAATTACAATCATTGCCTCGCCAATAGTTTTAGCTCTAAAGAAAATTAGCGAAAACAAGAACAATATATAAGTAACGAATGTTTCTAGAAATCTCCAGCTAAAACAAGTCGTATTTACATCTAAGGCATTACATATCTTTTTTCTAATTGATTGTGTATAACCACCAATCACTTGATACAGCCCGTGTATTCCACCCCAGATTACAAAAGTCCAATTTGCTCCATGCCACAATCCACTCACGAGGAATATAATCATAATATTAATTGATTTTCTAATTTTTCCTTTTCTATTTCCTCCCAGTGGTATATATAAATAATCTTTAAACCAAGTGCTAAGTGAAATATGCCATCTGCTCCAAAAATCTCTAATATTTCGAGCCATGAAAGGAGCATTAAAATTCTCCATTAACTCAAATCCCATAATTTTGGCTGCACCAATTGCAATCATTGAATAGCTTCCAAAATCACAATAAATCTGAATCGAAAAACCTATTATTGCAACAATCAACTCAGTCCGCCCATACATTCTATAATTATCGAAAACATTATCTACTAAAATGGCTGCACGATCTGCTATAACCATTTTCATGTACAATCCCCAAATCATTAAAATTGCACCAGAAGTAATCCTACGAGCATTCCATACCTTAATATCCTCGATTTTTCGCATTTGAGATAATAAGTTTTTAGAACGCTCAATAGGTCCAGCAACTAATTGTGGAAAGAATGAAACAAATAACGCATATCTAATGAAATTCTTTTCTGCCTCAACATCTCCTCGATATACATCTATCATATAACCCAAGGCTTGAAATGTATAAAACGAGATACCTACAGGAAGTAAAAAATTAAATCTGTAGTGTATATTTGATATATTAAATAAACCTAATATCCCGTTTAGTGAATCGATTGCAAAATTAGCATACTTGAAAACCGCAAGTATTCCCAAATTTATTACAATGCACACTATCATTGTAATACGTCTTTTTATTATTGAATTGTCTTTCTCTCTAAAGCGCTCAAATAATAATGCGCTCAAATAAGTTATTACTGTAGAACCACCAATAAGAGTTGCGTATTTAGCATTCCAACTCATATAAAAGTAATAACTCGTAATAAGCAACCATATGGTCCTTAGCTTTTTAGGTATAATGAAATATACTGCCAGTACAATTGGAAAAAAACAAAGAAAATTTACTGAATTAAATTGCATTAATTATTAATCCCCTATCGCTATTCTTAAAAATAATAAAATCCTCTCATGTCAGGAATGTATTTGTTCCATGTTCTATCGAACCAACTCTTTTTGATTTCAAATTCCTTAAACCCTTTAGACAGTAAGATATCTGCATGCTTAGGATTAAAATATAGTAAAACTATTTTTCTAGGATTCTTTTTCGCACTTTCTATAATTTTATCTATACAAGGTTCCATTATCTGCTCATGAAATGGGTTGTACATATAAATGTAATTATAATCATCATAGTGGTCAAACTCTTTGGCGTCACCACAATAAATATGGCACTTATTCAAGCCTAATGTGCTCATATTTTTCTTTGCAATTTCAACTATTGGCTCGGAATATTCTAGGCCGTCTACTCTACCAAATCCAAAATCAGAAAAGACTTTGAGCATCATGCCCTTTCCACAGCCCACGTCCAAAATACTGTCCTCCGGTCCTACATTACCAAGTTCTCTACGAAGCTGTCCAAATATTCTAATATGCGTAGGCTCATAGTGTACTGCACCATCTAGTCCAATATCTTCAACTCCAATCATAGTAGTAAAATCTGTGTTATTTCTTTTATCTTCTTTACTTTGAATCTTAAATACTATTTTCTTTACTATAGAATATATTCCTCTAACTATACGTCTTCTCACTTAAATTTCCTCGCGTCCTAATACTACTATAATATAATCTCCAAACTCGACAATGCACTCGTCGCAGTCTTCATTTTCTGAATAAAAATCATCTACTACAGAATTGTATTCTTCAATAGAATCTGTAATTTTAATATCATAACCATAGTGACCAAATAATTTCTGGGTAGCCCAGTTATGATATCCATAAGCATTTACAGACCATGTAAGCACATCTCCATCTGTAACCGTTTCTATCTTATAAAATCTACCTGCAGCAACAACCGTAGGATCGTATCCATACACATGAATATCACACCAATTAAGGAATTTGTACCCTGGTTCTCCTGCACTTATATATAGATAATCGTCTTCTTCAATAGATCGTTCAAACTTTCCAATGAAAACTACCTTCTTTTTATCTAAATCATAGTTTGATTCAAGATATTCTCCGATAGTCTTCACTTTGTCTGCACATCTGTCACTCATACCATACTCAAATACATATAATCTGCATATCTCAAGGGCAGATTTATACAGAAGCATCGCAGACAAAACTATAGCAACTATTTGTCCTGCCTTATACTTTGAAAGAATAAGTATTAAAGCAAAAATAGAAAATGCCACCAATACTACAATTGATTGACTCATTCTATATAGCTGCATCATGCCGATTAATATACTAATTGAAAACTGACCAATTAATAGAAATATTCCAAGAATTATTGGCCAAATATCCTTATTTTTCCAAGAGTATACTGCAAGGATTATAAGTAGCGACAACACTGCAAATAAGAATAATGTAATTGGAAAATATCCAGCGCCATAGAAGAGATAGTTGCTCATAAGCTGATTCTTAAGCGTCCTTCCAATCTCTCCTACATTTTCACCAAACTGCCATCCTATCTCACCACCACTAGTCTGATATACCTCAAGTCCCATTACTCCGCACAAAATTTTCGTGATAATGCTTCTTAATACCGCAGCTAGGCCTACTACTACAACCAAATTTATAATCCAACTGCCAAGCTCTTTAATATTATGTTTAGTCCCAGCTATACTCTCTGTCAAAGATACTAATACACCAAGTGTCATTAGCACAATGATAAATGCCTCATAGCAGCATATCGCAAATACGATAAATATTAATGCTATAAAGTCACTTAATAGTCGTTCTTTTACGTGATTGTTCTTCACTCTATACATGAAATATAAAGCTAAAGATGATAGAAAAAATGCTGTGCACATACCGTTATGCATGTAATAAATGAAGACCTCTCCATTCATTGGGTACAAAATCATAAGGGCCGTAAACACTGCATACAACCAGTATTTAGACTGTTCTAGTTTTAAAATGTCCTGTAGAACAGCACAAATAACTGTACCTGCAAGAATAAACAAAATCACTCCAAAAAAATCTACAATAAACGGCGTGAATTCTGATATCTTAAAGAACTTATTAATAAACCATGGAGTAAATCTACCCATAGAAACAAGACGACCAGTATCAATATACCAATCATAAATCACATCATCCACTCCATAAGAACAATGAGTGAGCTCATAGCCATATCCTGCCATTGCTGATATAAACACAATAGCAGCATATACCTTATCACATATTAAATTCTTTACAGAATTAATTAGTTTCAACTTTTCTTCCTTTCAAGTGTCCCTTTATATAAAACAATATAAATACTAAAGCACCTATTAAAGAGATGATCTCCGCTATTCTCCAATACCATGGTTCCACAAATTTCACGTGGATTGTACCATCAAAGCTATCCTTCAAAGAAATGCTAATCCTATTATTTATTCCATTATTAATATTTAACGTATTTCCGTCATCATCTACTGCCTTGTAATATGGATAATTATATCTAGGTATCTGTACCTCTGCTGCACCATCTGTACTTACTGCTACATCAACCGATATTCCCGATTCACCCACTATAAAAGCATTGCCATTATCACAGAATGCTTCATAAACTAAATCAGTAGAATCCGTATTTTCTATTAAATATTCGCCATAACCTATAGCACTATTTCCTCTTTCAAGCTGCGCACAGTCATAGTACACTTTTACATTTCCTGCACTATCCTCAGCTGTTCCAACAAAAAGTGCTGTGCTTACCATCGCTGCTGCAACAATAATTGCAAATATCTTCTTTGTACAGACATCTGTTTCAATAAAACGCTCTACAACAAGACCTAACAAAATGCTTAAGAATACTAAAGCTATACCTATATATCTCCATGGATACTGAATCTGTGCAAATAAATTTCCAACCTTTGAAGCAAATGCTATCTTGTCCCACGGGAATATATTTGTTGATATCAGTAACAATATAAAAGAACTTATTGTTAAGTACTTTATTTCCTTTGTCGCATTTTTCTTGATAACTAAGTAAAGTGCCACAAACAGTACTGCCATTAATACTAGACCTGGAGTAATCTGCATTCTGTTGACTACAAAATCCTCTCCCTCGCCATAGAAATCTCTAAATACTGCAAACAAATCAGCAATATACGCACCTCTATTCTGTATCAACTTTACAGAACTATTAGTAGCCTTAATCTCAGTAGCAACGCTTAAATAGTAATTCAAAAATGGAACAATAAATGCGAGTCCTAAGATTATAAATATGCTTATCGCTTTTAAATAGCATAATAAAATATCTTTAGTAAATGTCTTTTTCCACTGACTAAGTGCCACTATAGTCAAAACAATTACAACCATTTCTGTTGAAAGCACGTGTGTATATAAAAGTCCGAGCATACCAAGAGCAAGAGTTATAGCAATTTTTTTATAATTCCTATCCCCTATATCGTCTGCATATAATTCCCAAATTGCAACAGCTACTATTGGATAGAATGCTAAAGCAGAATACTCTCCAACTGCACTGCGAACAAAAATATCTACCATTCTATAGCTAGCAGTCACGTATACCAATGCTACAACCAATGCAGTCCTATTACTCTTAAAAATTTTGCTTCCCATATAATATGCAGCCCATGCAGTAAACAAAGTCACTCCAAATACATATATCTTATATGAAACGTTTATGGAAAAGCCTATAACTCTAAGGATAGCCGGAATATATAAAAGTATATCTCCATAGAATATTCCATTTGGATATCCAAATCCTTCCATAAACACAGCGTGAAGCCTTACTGGAAACTCCCCTGCTTTTAATCCATCTGCAATCCCCTCTATTCTAAGGATATGATATGGAAAATCATGCCCACCAGCTATTCCTGGAAACATAATTGGCAAACATGCAATAAATGATATTGAAAGCAGTGCTAATATAGACTCTCTATTATTTCTGAATCTTTTACTGAATACGAAGAAGTTAAATAACACGCAGATAACAACCCAGCCAAATAACATAGTTCGCATATCATGATTTGTAGATTGCAACGAAGCACCATTTAATTCAAATGTTTCATTGCCTGAATAATTTACAATTCTAATTTCTAAATCATAAATGCTCTGTGTAGAATAAAAATTATAAGTAACCTGATGCTTATTAGGGCTTAAATAAAAATCTGAAGCATGCAGAAAATTACCACGCTCTGCAGAAAAAAGTCTGCATGTCATTTTACTGTCCGCTGAATAATTTAACGTCACTGAATATGAGCCTGGTTTAATCTGCTCATATGGGCCATAAAGCAAAACTATATCCCCATCTGAGTTTACTGAGCCAGATGAAACACTCCAATTATCACCACTAAACTCAATATAATCTGATGCAAACCGAGCCAGGTCAATATTAACCTGGCTGGAATGTGTTCCTTTATAAATCATTAACCCTGTGATTACTAGAGCAATAATTATTTCTAAGAAATATACTACACGTCTTTTATTATTTAACATCCTATATTTCTACACCTTCTATAAGTATAAAAATCTTCTACTGTTCATAGTAACATTTTACTACAAGTACACCCTCAATCACCTTAATTGATCCTGCATCAGGGTAACATGGCATTGCTAAGAACTCTTCATTTGAATATAATCCCATTTCCTCAGGGTCTGCTATTGCCGCTGGTGCATAACCACAAAGATTCTTAAGATATGCATATGTATCGCCACAATTAATTGGATTATATTGATATGGATTTATTACTTTATCGTATATACGAATATCATTATCGATTATATTATTTCTATCTCCAATAATGGCAACTGGCATATCTGAATGGTATCCTTCCTGGGACTCCATTCTTGCAATCATTCGGTTTAGATAACTTACCGACTGACTCTGATGTAATTCTGCTGTCAGATAATTAACATTATCGTAGCGAGCCCAAACAACACCAAACAATAGTACAAAAACAACAGGTATAATACTCAACGCAGCAATAACCCTCTTGAGCTTTTCGTTTTTTATAAATTCAACAAAGAATGACAAGGACTCCTTATACATCCATATTATCATCAAGAATAATAAACAAAAATGCCACATGTGAATTGCGTGAGTATTCTGTTCTCCATAAAGTATAAAATTAAAATTGAATGCCATAGGAACAATTGCGACACAAAAAGCGAACTGTGCTATAGCTATATACTTTTTCTCTATAATAAGCTTAGCAACTATTAATAAAGCTCCTATAATAAGAATACGCATCAACCAAATATGCCAAGACTCATTATGGAATGGGAATATGGCGTATCTTGTATCAATCGCTGGAGTCCAAAAATCTGTATAAGCAAGTTTAAGTCTTGCTATATACTCATCAAAACTAACTATTCCATATGTGTCAATACCCGCATACCAATTCAGCAAAATATTGTAATGCTTTAAGTACCATTTTAACACGCCCAGATACATGCCTAGGCCAAGAAGCGCAGAACCTACTAGGTAAATACCTCTTGTTAAGAACTTAGTTATTTTTAAACCATCATCAGATAATATTTCATATATCAATATAAGTAAGACTGAAGTTAAATACACTGTCAAATGCCACTGATACATACCTAATGCTAAACACAAAACAACTGAAGCAAGTATAAATCTCCATACTTTGCATTCATGCTTGTCAGCAATTATAAGTACTGATAACACCGCGATTAATAAGCCGAAATAGTCAAGTCCCATAAAGGTCATATATCCAAGGTGACTTGCAATAGATGGGATACTTACTACTACTATAGAAACTGCAAACTTTGATGGAATCCCTTCAATATCAAAAAGATAAATATACAAACATGCTATCAACGCTAAAGATAACGCTGCAACCATGGCTGAAAATGTAGGAAGCGACTCGGCACCAGTGTATGTTTTTACTAGATTCCATAAAAACATTGCGAACCATCTGCCATTTGAATCAAAATGAAAATCTCCATTAGTAATAAGCATCATATCATCGCCCCATGATAATTTGTTAAAAATCATCTCACCATGGATTCCAATAAATGCAACAATAGAAAATAACAGAATCTTTAAATCTATTATTTTTGCCCAGTATTCTTTAATTTTATTCATAATAATCTCCATCTACTTTATATTCAGTTATCTTCTACAACTTAAGCCATATTCATTTCTATAAAAACATACTCTATCGACAACAGATTTTGATAATCTATCGTACACTACGATATTTAATCCAACACTGTTTATTTCGTAATTTACTCCATTGATTACAATACTACACTCGACGCCTGCATTACCGCCACCGCTGGTCATTTCATAGATGGCTTCAGAATCTAAAATGTTACCTGTAAGTGTAATTACCTCGTCAGTACTTAACTGTTCTATGTTACCATTTGAATTATCTATAATACCGCAGTAACTATATCTAAACATATCCTTAAAAGGTGCTTGCAATCCCAAAGAATTCAAAAGTGCTATATCCTTGTCCGTAATAAATCTAAATCCGTCATCCTTAACTGAAATAAATGTAACATAATCAACATCTGAATTAAGAATAGATAAATAATCATCTAAATCCTCTATATGCTGTAGCTCCGCACTATTTAACAAATGTTTATAATATGGGCTAGTATCATCCCATTGTCTATCGCTAACTGGATTGACGCTATAGTCAGACCGTAAAATTGATGCTATATATCTGGACATTTTAATTGCACCCCAGATATTTTCATGCTCTACCACATTTTCTTTTGGAAGCTGCGCTCCTATAGCATTATATTGGTCGGCTGTACAGAAATTATAATAATTAATCCCATATTCATTAGCCAACTCTGTGAGTCTATTGTTCATTGCATCTGTCATTACATCAGGCAAACTGACTAACATTAGCTGAATATTCTTTGACTGACACAATTCTACAATTTTCCCAAAATACTCTTCCATGACAGGATTGAGCTCAGATTTTATTTCTGTATCATCAGGAACAAATGATGTATAGCTATCTTCACCATATGCTGTAAGAATCGATTGTCCCTTTAATAAATCTGACTCAGAAAGAGAAAAATTAAAATCGCTCTCATCTAATTCTGTCCATCTAGAATGATATCTTATATTGGTCAAATAAAAGCTAAGCTTTGACTGACTGCTATCCAAATCTGTCAATGCATCAATCATATCTATTTTATTCTTTGACCAACGCATGTTATCAACTATTTCTCGTCCAATTCCCTCTGTAGTATTTACAGGACTCTCAGGATGTAGTGTAAACAGAAACTTGCTGTCCATTACAACCACCTTAGGGCTCTGAGTTTTCAAGGCTTCTTTGAGCCAAAAGTAGTTGAAAAAAACACTCTGTTGCTGACTAGCCAAATTATACGAGCGAATTCCGTACGAATCGTATATCTCCTGCGGAGAAAAAGCATTGGCTGCTACACTAGAGCCTATAAACAAAACGTCTATGGAGTCCTTATCCATCTCATAAAACTGATTAAATTTACTCGTTGAAGGCCAGACAGCATTATTGATATATGTTTTAGGCAAAAGTATTGTATTTGTTCCAACCAGAACGATCACTAGAATCATAAGAAATGCTATTGATTTACCGATTTTTGCCAATATATTATTCATGACTAAAATCCTCCATAAATGAAATCAGTAGCATCATATCCAAATCCATATGTGCCAAAAACCCATATAACAAGAATTGCAATGATATATATAAACCATCTAACAGGAAGCGCTCTTGCTTCGAATTTTTCTCTAAGTACAATACCTTGCTCTTGCTTTCTACTAACCCAGAAAAGTACTAGAAGTGAAAGTATGAGTACGTCCCATTCTTTTTCAACTAATCCTAAATTATATATTGCACCATCAAAGAATATCCAAGGATTAAATCCCCTAAACATTCTATAAATCATTTTTAAACCAGCCAACAAATCTTCAGCTCTGAACACAATCCAAGCAATCATAACAAGGAATCCGTTGATCAGTATCTTAAGGACACGTTTTGCCCCGCCATAGTTCTTTTGAAAAAAAGGAATCATTGCTTCCACTAGCTGATATACGCCATGCATAAGCCCCCAAAAGATGAACTTAATTCCGCCACCGTGCCATAAACCACTTACAGCAAATGTTGCCAGCAAATTAATTCTTTTTCTACTAACACCTTTTCTGTTTCCACCAAGTGGAATATAGATATAATCTCTAAGCCATGTACTAAGTGAGATATGCCAACGTCTCCAAAAATCTTTTATTGAATCCGCAAAATATGGATGATTAAAATTATCCATAAGTGATATTCCAAATAACTGGGCTATACCTTGTGATAAGGTCACGCACCCCAAAAAGTCTGTATAGAGCTGAAGGCTATATAAAATTCCTGCTATCCAAATATATAATCCTTTGTAGGAATTATAATCATCAAAAATAGTATCTACTACTACTCCTGCCTTATCAGCTATCATATATTTTAAGAAAAATCCCCAGATGATAAGCTGTATGCCTCTCATAAATTTTTTAGCATCAAAACTGTGTCCTTCTATTAATTGATCTGACAGCATATCATATCGAGGAATCGGTCCCTGGATTATTTGTGGGAAAAACGAAATGAACAGCGCATATTTAAGTAGATTTTCTTGAGGCTTAATTTTCCCCTTATAAACATCAACCAGATACGCAATAATTTGCATAGTATAAAAAGATAATCCCAATGGAATTATTACAGATGACATTATACTTTCTGAAACTCTTCCACCTATAAATCCAAGTATTCTATCTAATAATAGTAGGCTTGACGATAAAAAAATACCTGCGCCTAGCAAGACCTTTTTTTTATTTTTTTCCAATAACTTTCCAAAATAAAAGCTAATTAGGATGGTAATTAAAAAAACAGCCATCTTTTTTAGGCTCTCTGTTGCCATCCAAATAAAGCAGAAATTGGCTAGCAGTAATGCTAGCCACCTATATGCATGTGGAATTATATAATATACCAATAAAACTATTAATAAAAATATATAAAATTCAAACGATGTATATGTCACTTATTTTCCCCTGCTCCACGGTAATTGTAAAAATTATTCATTATCATCAAAGTTAATTCGTTCCTCTTCGATTACAAGAGGTCTATTCATAATTCTCTGGTTCATACTGAGAACGTACTCTCCCATAAAACCGAGGAATAATAACTGGATACTACCAAGGAAAAACATCCCAATTATGATTGGTGCAGTACCAGCTACAAATCTATCCCAATATATAAGCTTTAAAACTAAATAAATTAATGCAATGATAAAACTAATAAATGCAACTCCCGCACCTACAAATGTGGCCATTCTAAGACCTACTTTTGTATAAGAAGTAAATCCTAGCATAGCTGCATCAAAGAGTCTGTAGAAATTATTGCTTGTCTTGCCAGCACGACGAAGCTGCTGCTCATAAGGAATTTCTTTTCTCTTATATCCAAGCTCAGCAACAATACCACGTAAAAATGGTGTTGGATCCTTTAAGTCTCTGAGGACATTTATAAAGTCTTTATCATACAATCCAAACCCAGTGAAATGCTCAATCTGCTCTACATCGGAATACTTCTTGATGGTCTTATAGTATACTGATCTAGCCCAGTACATGAATTTATTCTCTTTACTGGTTACTTTTTGACCAATTACAATTCTATAGCCATTTTCCCACTCATGAACAAACTTTGGAACCATATCAATAGGATCCTGGAAGTCAGCACACATTAAAATAGTGGCATCACCAGTGGATTGTAAAAGTCCATAGTATGGAGAATTAAATTGACCAAAGTTTTTTGCATTAAAAATCGCTTTAATCTTTTTATTCTCAGAAGTCATCGCTCTTAAAATAGCTCTTGTATTATCCTGAGAATCATTGTCAATAAATATTATCTCGTAATCATATTCTGGAAGGCTCTTTTGGAATTCTTCAATTATTGCCTCTGATAAAGGCTTTACATTTTCTTCCTCGTTGTAGGTAGGTACTACAATACTAATCTTTTTCATATCCATCCCTAACTATCTGCTTTTTCTATACTCTATAACTTTATTTATTCCTTCATCAAATGATACTGATGGAGTAAAATCAAGTGCTTGATAACTCTTAGTTGTGCTAGGTTCAATTCCATATACTGTAGCATCTCCTGGAGCAGCGAACTCGCACTTTGCATTTTCAAATTTAGATGCCACCTGCTGGATAAACTGACGAAGAGGCTTAGATTCATTTCCTGCTACATGATATACCCCAGACTCAATATCCTTTTTACCAAGAAGATAAAACATTTTACCTGCGTCAGTTTCAAAGAGGTAATTCCATGTCTGTGTAGCAGCAGAAAAGCCTGCAGGCTCTCCGTTTAAAAACTGGTCTATAGCATAATTTAGCATTGTTCCTTCGTTATCATTGCAGCCATATACACTAAATATTCTAGCCCATATATGTTTTATATCAAGTTGCTGACACATTCTTCTACTAAGCATATTTGCAGAGTACTTGGAAATACCGTATGAAGTAATTGGGTTAGGTACCGTATCTTCTGAAATAGCACTAGTATAATTTCCGTATTCCGCCTGAGATCCAGCACCAACAAACCTCTTGCAGCCAAGCTTATTTGCTAAGTTAACAGCTTCAAGAGTAGTTCTTATATTGTCCTCCTGAGCTAAAGGATAGTCTCTTTCCGCCTTTGCTGTATGTCCCCACGCAAAATGATAGAATACATCATAAGGCTGCCCGTCACCTTTCACATTATCAAGCGTATCAAGGTCTGCATACTCTACCTGAACCAAATCAGATTCAGGTAATCTCTTCAATCTGCTGGTACCCTCTCTAACTATAGCAAGAACTGTATCTCCATTTTCAATACATTCATTTATCAAGGCTACACCTATCATACTTGTGGCCCCAGTTAATACTATTCGCATCGACTACTCCTCTATTAACTTCATCATGTTATTTACAAGTCCCTCTGTATCATATCCAAACTTGTGATACAAATAAGGCGCATGTGCCATTGCTAAAAATTCATCAGGCACACCTACATTTAAGAACTTTGGACAAATACCCGCCTCAATAAGAGTCATAGTTACGAGCTGTCCCAATCCACCGACAATGCTGTGATCCTGAGCTACAACAACCTTTCCGGTCTTTGCCGCATCAATTACTGCTTCTTTATCAAGTGGCTTAACTGTGTGCATATCCACTACACGGATATTTTTACCATATTTTTCTTTGATTACTTCTGCAGCTTCTATAGCATACTTTACAGTAATACCTGAAACAATAAAAGCTCCATCATCACCATCCACTGGAATAGATGCCTTACCAAACTCAAACTTGTAATTAGCATCGTATATTGTAGGCACTGGCTCTACACTACTTCTAAAATACATAGGCCCTTGGTGCTCAATCGAATAATCAAGCATCTGTTTTGCCTGATTTGGGTCACATGGCTCAAGCACTGCCATATTTGCCATTGCACCCATTATAGCCACATCCTCGATAGCCCAGTGAGTTGCTCCAGAAATACCACCTGAAACACCCGCATAAGTACTAACAAGTCTTACATTTCTATTTCCATAAGCTACATCCGTACGACACTGCTCACATGCACGCATGGCAATAAATGGTGCCATCGAAAATGCATAGGAAATCAATCCTTCTGTTGCTAGTCCTGCTGCAAAACTAACCATATTTTGTTCAGCAATACCTACATTAAATGAACGTTCTGGATACTTTTCAACGAAAGTTCTATTTCGACAAGTGCCCATCAAATCAGCGTTAACTACTGTGACTCTTTTATCTCTATCTCCTAGGTCAACCATATAACCGCCCAGGACATCTCTAAGGAAGTTCTTTTCATTCATATCCATTATTACTGAACCTCCTTGCTTAATTTTTCATCTAATTTCTTAACAGCATCTATATACTGTTCTTCTGTAATCTTTCCTGCATGCCAACGGACCTGATTTTCCATAAAATCAACGCCCATACCCTTTGTAGTATGGCATACTAAAATTGTAGGAACATCTGAATCTACAGCTGGTAAATTATCGAATGCCTCCTTAATGTCAGCAATATCATTACCATTAAAAATATCAACTACATTCCAACCGCAGTCTCGATATTTCTGAGAAATATTTCCAAGACCTGTAACCTCATCAATTGTACCATCGGCCTCTAAACCATTAAAATCTAAAATAGCTACAAGGTTTCCAAGCTTCTGATGTGCCGCATTCATGGCAGCTTCCCATATAGATCCTTCAGACTGCTCGCCGTCTCCCATAACTACATAAACTCTATTTTCCTTATTGCCTAAGAGCTTTAACGCTGCTGCCATTCCACAGGCAACAGGCATACCATGGCCTAAACTTCCTGTTGATACCTCAACAAATGGATTGACTAAATTACATGAATGCATTGAAAATCTGCCCTGGTCTGTCGCATATTCATTAATCACATCATCAGCGGAAAAACAACCAATAGCAGCTTGATTAAAACTAGTTACAGCAGATGCATGACCCTTTGATAAAACAAATCTATCTCTACCGATAGCGTTTGGGTCTGCTGGATCATATTTCATTTGATACTGCCATAAAACAGTCATAACATCAGTGACAGATAAATCGCCTCCAATGTGTATCGCTTGAACTGAGCATAATCTCAATAAATCTTTTCTAATATTACATGCTGCTATTTTTAATTCTTTAACAGTCTCTAATCTTCTATTACTTAACATTTACAGCCTCTACAATTACCTGTGCCATATAATCTATCATCTCATCTGTCATTCCTGGATATACACCTACCCAGAATGTATTGTTCATGATGTACTCTGTATTCTCAAGCTCACCAACTACACGATAAGCATCTGTATCTCTAATCTGATCAAAGCATGGATGCTTAATTAGATTACCCGAGAAGAGGAGTCTAGTCTGAACATTGTGCTCCTCGATATACTTTGTAACATCGTTTCTCTTTACACCGCTCTCTGGCTTAACAGAGATAAGGAAACCAAACCAGCTAGGCTCAGAATTCTCTGCTGGAGCTGGAAGGAT
>JAEEGL012842544.1_pt1 | contig 17638 bp, 20 predicted proteins | sample 9134231 | NCBI WGS metagenome assembly JAEEGL01 (sample SAMN16246548, study PRJNA631951) | gut metagenome | biome: gut microbiome; feature: rumen; material: fiber-attached | host: Bos | place: Iran: Karaj | collected 2018-10 | reverse complement strand
GTAACCCTTTAATAATAAAATCTCCGAGGGAATATTCCCTCGGAGATATCATAAATATTATTGTTCGTTAAGGAACGTGAGCTATATGCATTCTCCCTTTTTCTGCTGTATTATTTTCGCGGCGGCAGTTCATCAACCAGCGCATTTAACAGCTCGCACAGGAAATCCCTGTCGTCTGTTTTTTCCACCAGAAGCATAGGCTTTGCTCCCTCATATGGAAGCTCACTTGATGCCTCCGGCATGAGCTTTTTTGCCGAATCTGTCGGCTTGACAAGAAAGCGGTCGTCGTATATTCCGCCTATTATCCGGTTCTTGTAGTATATGATGTACTCACCCATCATCTTCCTGTAGGATACATCGTCGAGTCCAGACAGCTGTTCAAGTATATAATCAAGATATTCTTTCTTAGATGCCATGTATTTCTCCGTATTTGCGGTAAAGTGACAGTATTTTTGTGAGTATCCCTGCGGTCAGGTATGTGCTTCAAGTTTTTCAAGGAGCTCCGGCAGGTCGCTGAACCTTTCAAGCCTTGGAACGTCAGCGTTGATAGTTCCGAAGCCGTATGCGGCGTGTATAAAGTCGGCTCCCGCCTGAGTAGCTGAGTCGTAGTCCCCCTGTATGTCGCCGATGTAGTACGCTTTTTCGAGTCCGTTGCGCTGGGCTATAAGAGCTATATTGTCCCCCTTGTTTTTGAGGTTGTTGCCGTAACATTCGATATCTTCAAAATATCTGCCAAAGCCGTAATGCTCGAGAAATGCCTCTATATAGCCGCTCTGACAGTTGCTCACGATGTAGAGCGGATACTTCTCTTTCAGACGTTTCAGAGTTGCTTCAAGCTCCGGATAGAGCACTGCTCCGTGCTTGCGGAGGTATTCATTCTCGTACTCGCCGCAGGCGTCAAGTGCCGGCATACGCTCCTCCCTGGGCATTTTCTCGAAGAGTATGTCCGCAAGCTTGTCCATAGTAAGACCCATTACCCGCGTCATAGCCTCCGGAGTTATGACTATATCGCCGTATCCGAGCTCACGGAGCTTCTCTGTCCACGCAGCAGCCACTTGGTCTGATGAATCCCAGAGCGTGCCGTCCATATCAAAAATAAGACCTGTTTTCATATTCCCTCCTGCATTCTGCTGTATATCTCGTTAAGCTGCACTGTATCGTGCTTTATCCCGTCGAGGACGGTTATCCTGCCCGTGCGCACCGTTCTCGCTTTCAGCCACATATCGGCAAACATTTCAGCGGTTATGCCATAGGAAGCAGGGTCGAAATCAAGTCCGTGAGCCTTGAAAAAACGCATGATACCGTCAGGCTCCTGACCCTGAAAAATGCACGCGGGGATAGTTCCGAGAGCAACTCCGAGACCATGGGAAATCTTCACTTCGGGGTAGTATTCCTCTATCGCGTGGGCGAAAAGGTGCTCGCTTCCGCTGCAGGGACGCGATGAACCGGCTATTTCCATGGCAAGTCCTCCCATGACGAGCGCTCGGGAGAGAATTCGGATAAACACGCGGCTTTTCATGTTTTTCTCGTCGCAGTGATAAACTGAATCGTAGCTCATACGGCTCAGAGCATATGCAAAATCGTCCACCTGAGAGCCACTTTTTGAAGCCGAGAGCTTCCAGTCAAACAGAGCCGTATGCTTCGCGATAGTGTCGCCGATGCCGGAAAGAGTCTGTCCCTCGGGAGCGTTGATTATCATATTTGTGTCAACTATTATCGCCGTGGGAATCTTGCACGCGAAGGTCTTACGCGCCTTTCCATATGTCTCGAGCACCGAAAACGGCGATGCAAGCGAGTCATTGCTCAGGGAAGTAGGCATACAGATATAGACCGCCTTGCTTATATGAGCGGCGTATTTCGCGGTATCAAGCACTCTGCCGCCGCCAATGCCGATGATTATCTTTATGTCCTCAACGCAGACCTTCTTGGCAATAGATACTGCCTCGTCGAAGCTTGCTCCGCCCATTGCGATTATCTCAGCTCCGCCGAAATCACGGCATATATCCTCTATTTTCTCGCGGTAGATGCCAATGAGGAACTCCTCGGAGATAATAACAGCCTTCTGACCGATGATGTCGGGTATATATCTGCGGACTATCTCGTCCGTGTGGAAGAATGCGTCCTCCTCGACTGTGAGACATATCGGGAGGTTGAAACGTGTATGCTGATTCATAGCGCACCTCGCTTTTTATTTAATATGTATTTATTATAACACATTTAACGCCGGATAGCAACTATTATTTGAGAAACTGCAATAAATGCAGTGAGATACGGACATTGTCCTCCGCAAATAACACTCTGATTCAAAACTTGCAGTTTCTTTTTAGCGACCATATCAACCTCGCGTTTAATCTCTCAAAAGATTATTCAACTAAATATACTTGACTTTAACCAGTGAGATATGTTAAACTATAATTAGTAAAAGCTCATAATTTAAGGAGGCTGTAAATATGAGTTACGTATCATTTAAGCGGATAGTTTCCGCGGCACTCGCGGCGGCTATAACTGCTGCCGGAACATCTTTTTCAAGCATCGCGGGTATATCATCTGCAAATGCGGAGGACATTATGAAGTATGAATTTGAGGACGGAAAAACAAGCGGAGGCAAGATCTACTCCGAGGGCGTAAAAGGCGTAAAAACTGAGGATTTTCCCGAGGATACGGACCTCAGCAACTACTCGGGCAAGGGCTTTTCCTACCTTGACCAGAAGGGTACGACCGTTTCCGTCGAAGTAGACGTCCCCGAGGCAGGACTCTATGAGATGAACATCTCTTACTGCGAACCCTCTGACCCTCGCAAGAAGGTGCAGTATCTTCAGGTCAACAACGTCAATCAGGGCGAAGTCACCTTCCCCTACACTCCCAATTTCAAGGAGACCTCCGCCGGCATCGTTAACCTCAAAGCCGGCAAGAATACTATCGAATTCAAGGCTTACTGGGGCTATACCTTCTTCGATTACCTCACGCTGAAGCCGGCTCCCGAGAGAATAAGGAACCTCTCCCCTACAAAGCAGCTCTCGAACCCGAACGCTTCCGATTCTGCAAAGAGGCTCTACAGCTACCTCCTCGACCAGTACGGCAACCATATTATAGCCGGTCAGCAGGAATACTGCGGCGAGCATAACTACAACAGCTGGAACTCCCCCGACGTCTTCATCAAGGACAACGAGGCTGAATTCGAGTACATCAAGGAACAGACCGGCAAACAGCCCGCTATCCGCTGTATCGACTTCCTCGCCTACAATACATCAATGGACTGGCGCGACCACGCTCCCGAGCGCTGTATCGAGTGGGTGAACAAGTACCACGGCATCGCTACCGTAACATGGCACTGGAACGTTCCCTCCGACGAAGAGGGCAACGGCGTTGCATTCTACGTTGAATCAGCAAGTGCAACATACACAACATTCAGCATCTCCCGCGCTCTCACTGAGGGCACTTGGGAGAATAAAAAGCTCCTCGCCGATATCGAGCTCATCGCGGGCGAAATGCAGAAGCTCAAGGAAGCCGATGTGCCTATCCTCTGGAGACCTCTCCACGAAGCGGAGGGTGCATGGTTCTGGTGGGGTGCAGAGGGTCCCGAGCCCTGCAAGGAGCTCTACCGCCTGCTCTATGACAAGCTCACCAACGAGTACGGACTCGACAACCTCATCTGGATATGGACTGGTTCTACCTCTCCTGCCGCTTCCGAGTGGTACCCCGGCGATGACGTTGTTGATATCGTCGGCTATGACAAGTACAATGCCGCTGACGGACTGCCCAATCTCAGCTCTATCGCTTCGACCTTCTACAGTCTCGTACAGGGAACCGACGGCGAGAAAATGGTTGCCATGACCGAGAACGACTCTATCCCCTCTGTTGATAGTCTCATTGACGACAAGGCGGGCTGGCTCTACTTCTGCCCGTGGTATATGAACTACCTCACAAGCGAGCAGAACAACCCCGTGGACAATCTCAAGGAGATATACAACAGCGAATACTGCATCACCCTCGATGAGCTCCCCAACCTCAAAAAGTACCCCATGGCGGACGATGATACTCCGAGAGTGACTACAACCAAGGCAACGACCACTACCTCCTCAGCAAAGGCAACAACTACAACTACGACTGTTACCGCCTCCGAGGACGGCGATATCCACTGGGGCGACGCAAATACAGACGGTCACGTTTCAGTTGGTGACGCTGTGGCTATACTCCAGAATATAGGCAACAAGGACAAGTACGAGCTCTCTCCCGAGGGCAAACGCAATGCCGATGTCTACGACAACGGCGACGGCATAAGCAGCAAGGACGCTCTGTCTATCATGAAATACGACGCGCACCTGATAGATAAGCTTCCGGAATCATACAAGAAATAAAAAGTTGTAGTTTCAATAAAGACAAGAACGGGCGCACAATGTGCGCCCGCTGATCAACAATTATATCATTGCTTTTTGAAAGTTAAAGGCTGCATATTAATATGCAGCCTTTAATATTTCGGTATAAGAATCAAGCCATGCCGGCTGTGATGATAGCCATCTTGTATACCTCGTCAGCTGTGCAGCCGCGTGAGAGGTCGTTGATAGGAGCGTTAAGGCCCTGAAGGATAGGACCGTATGCCTCGAATCCGCCAAGACGCTGAGCTATCTTATAGCCGATGTTGCCAGCCTCAATAAGCGGGAAGATGAATGTGTTAGCCTGTCCTGCAACCTTTGAATCGGGGCACTTTGTCTTAGCTACCTCTGCTGAAACAGCAGCGTCAAACTGGAACTCGCCGTCGATAACGAGCTCGGGATCAAGCTTGCGAGCCTCGATAACAGCGTCGTGGCTGAGCTGAACTGTGCCGCCCTTGCCTGAGCCGTATGTCGAGAAGCTGAGTACAGCTACCTTCGGGTCGATTCCGAAGAAGTCAGCAGTTCTTGCAGTCTCAACAGCTACCTCTGCGAGCTTTCTTGCAGCTGTGAGAACTACATTGCCTTCCTTGTCAACTGTGTCAGCATAGCTGAGGTTGATAGCGCAGTCGCCCATTGCGATACGCTCTTCCTTGCCGTCCTTCTCTCTGAAAAGGATAAATGAAGAGCTTACGAGGTTTGCGCCCTTCTTTGTCTTGATTATCTGAAGTGCGGGACGTACTGTATCAGCAGTTGAATATGTAGCGCCGCCGAGGAGTGCGTCAGCCTTGCCTGCCTTTACGAGCATTGTTCCGAAATAGTTGGACTTCTGAAGAGCTGTACGGCACTCTTCTTCTGTCATCTTGCCCTTGCGGAGCTCGAACATCTGTGCAACGAGAGCTTCCATCTCGGGATATGTCTCGGGGTCGATTATCTCAGCGCCGTCGATATTGAAGCCGCTGGCAGATGCAGCAGCCTTTACCTCAGCGTCCTTGCCGCAGAGGATAACGCCCATGAGACCCTCTTTAAGGAGTCTGTCAGCAGCTGAAAGGATACGAGCATCGCTTCCCTCAGTGAAAACGATAGTCTTCTTGCTTGCTTTAAGATTAGCGATAAGTTTGTCAAACATTCCCATTGTTTTGACCTCCATGAAACTTTATTTTAGCCGGCAGACGAATGTCAGCCGGCTTTATGGCATTCAGCGTGCCCGAACAGAGCACAAGCTAATTATATCACATTGTGTCTGAAAATGCAACACTCGCAGAAAAAAATCTCACACGCGGGTAGGAGCGACTGTCTTGTTCTTGCTGATAACGGTCCTGTACACGATAATGAAGCATATTCCCGCCGCTGCACCGCATATCGCGGCTGACAGGAACGCATTGGTGTACTGCTTCATCACCGAGGTATAAGCTGTGTAGACCTGAGGCTGCTTTATGGTGAAGCGCTCGAAGTAGCGGGTCGCAAGGAGGAAGCCCGAGGGCACTCCTGCAATTATTCCGGTTATCAGCGACGAAACGCCTATCCAGAACATAGTAACCGGCTTTGACTTGATATTTATAACCAGAAGCAGCAGCATGAGAAGAGCAGAAGCCACTGTGAAAGCGATAACTATCAGGTCGAGCCTGTTGAACAAAGGCGTGAGCTTATCGAGGACACCGTGCTTTTTCAGTGAATTGAACTTGTATGCGTCACAGTATTCCATTATAACGGCGTAAGCTGACTCCTTGGTAGCGTCAAGCTTCTGCTCGAATCTGTCGTCAATCTTTGCATTGGCAGAATCGGCTGATTCTACGAAAAACTGGTCGATAGAGCCCTCGAGCTTCTTGTTGCTGACGTTAACGCTTATATCGTTTCCGGTACGGAGCGCATTGAAGCCGCTGTCGATATATTCGTTTATGACACGTTCGAGGTAAGCCTCGTCGATAGCGTCCATGTAGACGTCGGCAGGGATACCGGTGCTGTTATAGCGTGAGGAGAAATACTTGTCGAGCTGAGCCCTCGTCTTACCGCTGAGGTCGTTGTCAGCCGCAAGAGTGTGGAACTTGTCCTCGTTTATGTTTATATTCGCTGTGAGCGAGCCGACTGCTCCGATAAGCGTGAACACGAGCATAACGGATAGTATGAGCGAAAACAGATACGAAACTGCGCTTTTCATTACTTATCAGCCTCCTTTGCATCGGTATAGAAGGCTTTCTTTACGGGCTCACAGATAACGCCTATACGCATCTCAGAGCTTCCGAACAGGTCACGCTTGCAGGTATATAGCGTCAGGCTCGTCATATCAGAGTGGGCTACATACTGTCTGTCAGTGCTCGGGAAGCTGATGAGCTGACTTACCTTGTAGGTGAATCTGCCGTAATTGGTGGAAACGGTCACTTCGTCGCCCTCCTTGAGATTTCCGAGGTCGGCAAAGAATGTGTCTACGTGAGCGCTTATAACGGACCTGCCCTTCTCTCCGACTACGACAGAACCTGAGGACTGGCAGGCTCCGTGCTCAAGAAGCTCATCGTTGCTTCCCCAGTAGACCGGCACATCAAGGTCGAGAGCGGGACTGCTCAGGATAGCGTAGAGCTCGCCGAACTTCGGACGTATAACTTCGCCCTCTGACGAGGTCTTTCCGCTGTAAGCGGTGATTATGTCGTTGTCACGAATGACAAGTCCGGAGGGATTATCAGGGTCAGTCTGAACTCCGTCCATGAAAGCGAGGTTCGCGTAGACCTTCAGCTTGTCATAGGGCTTTATCAGCGCAACTGTGAGAATTCCTGCGCAGATTCCGAACACAAGGAACGGAGCTGCGATATGCGGCAGAATACCGCCGTTTTCTTTCTTTGCCATATCAGACTCCGCTCTCCTCTTTACCGAATGAAGTCCTGATTACGAAGTATGCTCCGCCGGCAGATGCGAGAATAGCTGCTCCTGCGATAAGGAAGAGCCAGCCTCTGTTGTAGCCGGTATCTTCAACTACCTCTTTAGCCTGTCCCACGGCAACGAGCTCGCCGTTTTTGTTTCTCATCGATAGCTTGAGGTTATCATCGGTAACTTCATCGACTGAGAGCTTGAATCCCATTTCGTCAGTAACCTTTGAAAGCTCAGCGATAACGTCCATTTTCTTGTCGGCGGGGAGCTGCTTCATAAGGCTTCTGTATTCCTCGGGAGAAAGGCTCTTTATAAAGACAGTCTGCTGCTCAGGCGTGAAAGTGCTGAGATAAGCCAGTTTGTCCTCATATGAAAGAGCTATGAAAGCGGCACGGCTTATACGTGTAAAAGTCGAGCCGTCAGGCATCGTAAGTGTTATATAGCCGTTATTTCCGTTATCTGCGGGGTCTGAGACGCTGTTTCCCTGTTCGCCGGCTGCTGTGGTAGTAGTTTCACCCTGCGAGGGAGCTGACGTAGTAGCTGCTGCTGGAATCGTAGCCTCGGGGTCATAGGGGACCTCGGTTACTATCTGACGTCCTGATTCTCTTAGCTGGTCCATATAGGAATCTATAACCTCGGGCGGATAGAGCTCGGGATTTGCATTATATTCATTCCAGCCCTGCTGTATCATATCCTCGGAATAGCCGTACTGTCTTGCGAGCTCAGCTGCCTCCTCCGGAGTTGCTGCTGAAGCTGCAAAAGGCACAGACACTGCAAGACACAGAGCTGCTCCTGCGATAAGAGCTATCTTATTTATCTTCATTTTCTGCCTCCTGTAAATTAAATGAATAATATTATTATACCCCATTTCACATTAAATGTCAAGGCGAGAAGAATTGAAAATGAGAATGAAGAATCATGCTGCCAGCGATACATTGATTCTCTATCCTCAATTAAACACGGGGAAGGCAGTTTCGCCTTCCCCGTGTTATCGTCAGTCTATAAGTCCGCGTTTTTTCCAGTCGCTGTACTCGGGACAGACATATCTGTTGCGGTTCTCGGTCTTTTTTCCGATGTTTATGGCGTTCATCGGACATCTGTTTATGCACGCATAGCAGCCGATGCAATAGTGGTCGAAATGCGGAACTCCTGCCGGTGAGAGCTTAACATTGTTGACGGGACAGCCCTCCTCACACTTGCCGCAGCTGACACAGTTTGCAGAAACCCTATAGCCGCTGCTGCTCATGAAGAACTTCTCAAAAATGACATTGCCAAGCTTTGCGACGAAGTATGAAGTGCCGCGGTCGTATTTCTCTATCATCTCTCCCGCGAGGATATGCTCGGAAAGCTCCTTCATAAGCGGAAGTGCAGCCTTTATCTTGCTCTCAGCCTCATCAGCACTCGGGAGGTCGCTTCCGGCGATGTAGTTATTCGGCATGGGAACTCCGCACGCGCCCATGTACGCCATATCCTTCTCGTCAGCTATCTTTTCGAGCGGAACTTCAAACGCTCCGGTGCCTGCTCCCATAGTGGTGAGGAAGTAGATCTTGTCGCTTCCTGTGAATTCAGCCTTGCGTATAAGCTTCATTATTATAGTGGGATAGCATGAGGCATATATCGGTGCAGCGATAACAAACGGCTTCACTGAATTAAAGCGGAGCGGAAGCTTATACTTTAAAATGTCATTGAGACTTACGCACTCGTCTCCAATATGTTCTGCAATGTATTCGGCAACGAACTTCGTGTTGCCGGTGCCTGAGAAATAAAGTATCATATCGACACCTCCGGTTAAAATATCTGTACATATTATAACATCAAGGCTTAGAAAATGCAATATTTTTAAAAGAGTTATGTATGGATAAAAAAATACAGTCCTGAAAAATTCCAGAACTGCACTTTCCTGATATTATTCAAATGAATCGAGGTCAATGCCCTGAAGAAGCTCCTTCAGCGAAGCAAGCTCGTCAGCGGTAAGAGTTACTCCCTTGCCCATTCTTGAATGGTCGGGTGCCCACTCGCGAATGTCATACTTGGGGTCATGGTCGTTCCAGCTCACCATGTTGAGCTCCTTCTTCCAGCCCTTTGCATTCTCAGAAAGAACGCCTATTTCTTCTGTGATCTCGTATTTAAGCTCTGCCATAATACGTTCTCCTTTCTGTTATTTATATTACAATTTAATATTCTACCACAAAAAGAAGAATTTGTCCATACCCAATTTTTTTAATCAAATAGATATGCACAGATAATTCAGTGCCCTGCCGTATATCTGAGCCGGTCTGACCCTGCCTGAGATGAGCATTTCCGCGAAGTCAACGGCATCTTCTATGTCGCGTGAGAAGTCAGGTATCGCCGCACATTCGCCTGTGCTGAGGTCCTGAGCCTCAATGCCATATGTAATGACCTCTCCCCCGTTCTGACGGAGCCTCCCCGCGATAACGCGGTAAGAGACCTTATTCCCGCCGCAAACCTCCATGTACACCGTCCTGTCAAGGACTTCACGCTTTGTTTTCTTTATAAGTCCAAACATTTCTGCGCCCCCTTTGCTATGATTATAGCACAGGTCAGCACTCTTGTGAACCGGTCGAACTTGGAACTTTCCGGAGGTTACAGACGGGTTTTGTCGAAAAAAGTCAGTCGTCCTGAGCTTTTACCTCGCCGGAGAGCGCGTCAAGGCTTTCCTTGTGGTCGGAAACTACCTCGTCGGCGTCTTCCTTTATCTCGGCGTAGACCTTGCTGAATCTGCCGGTCAGCTTGCCCATTGTCTTGTCGTCGGCGTAGAGCACCCACTTTCTGCCGCTCAGCTTGACCGAGTAGATGTTGAAGCGGACTTCCTCTCTCTCGTCATCGCCCTTCACAGTCAGCTCGACTTTAAGCTTGTACGCCTTCTTAGCTTCGGCTCCGAGGTCGTCGAAATGCTTTCTGATTCGTCGGAAATCGCGATTTGAAGCCTCTTTTTTGTCGTCTATCCTCACCGAGACCTTCAGGTCGTCGCCGAAGTAATCCTCCTCGCATACGTCCTTCATGTCCTCGATGAAGAGATCAAGGTCGTCCACAACGTCGCGCATCTCTGTATCGGTGCCGTCAAGTGAATCTGCGATATCCTCTATCTGCTCCTCCGGCATGAAGGCTGTTATCACAAGAGAGGAGCGTTCGCGGTTGATGCCTTTGACTGCCTTTTTCAGCGGCGACTTGTAGCCTCCTCCGAAAACAGCCGCGAGAGCCGCGATGAAGAACATGAACATCACTGATACGATGCAGATGAGTATCAGTCCGCGGCGCATGAGCTTTTTATATGCGTCATCCGGTGAAGCGACCGGAGCCTTATCCAGCACCTCAACAGCCGGCAGCTTTGCAGGGACAGGTTCCTCAGCAGCTTTTTCCGCTTCAGCCTTTTTAGCCGCAGCCTTTTCCTCTGCTTCCTTTGCCGCCTTAGCCGCAGCAGCCTTTACAGCCTCTTCACACGTACACGGAACGCCGTCCTCAAGCTTTGTTCCGCAGTATTTACAAAATGCCATTTTTTATCCTCCTCCGGCATGGTTCAGTCCAGACCGTTTATTTCCATATACAGCTTCTGCATCTGCATATCCGTCTGCGCGATACGCTCCGCGCACTCCTTGAGCTCCGCCGATATTTCGGGAGTTATCGCGGCGGAGGTCTTATACCTGAGCTGATGCTCGAGGCTTGCCCAGAAGTCCATGGCAATGGTGCGTATCTGTATCTCTACGGGCGCGTACTTCTTCTGAGCCGAGAGGTAAACGGGCACGTTGATTATCATGTGGTAGCTCCGGTAGCCGCTGGGCTTGGGGTGCTTGATGTAGTCCTTCTGCTTTATGACTGTGAAATCGTCGCGGTGCGAGAGCATCTCCGCAAGGACGTAGATATCACTGATATAGTAGCACGTAACACGGATACCGGCGATATCAAGGAGATTCTTTCTCGCGTTTTCCGGCGTGAGCGGTATACCCTTCTTTTGCAGCTTGCCGATTATGGATTCAGCCGATTTCATGCGGCTTTTTATGTCGTGTATTGGATTGCGCTGAAATTTTATGCTGAATTCGCTGTCGAGTATGCCGAGATATGTTTTCACGACCTCGATAGCCGATTCGTACAGATGAGCAAGGTCAACGAACTCGCTGAAAGTACGTGCGACCTGCTCCTGCGCTGCCGGCCCCTTTTCGACTATTGCCGGAAGCTGCTGTATGCCTTCGATATAGAAATCAAGCTCGCTCATAGTTTCTTCCTTTCCGGTGCTTCGTCAGCCTGTCGCTTTAAGCACAGCCCACCGCTTTAAGCACCTCAATAACAGCGGCATACGCGCCGCCTTTCTTTATCACATCTGCAGCGGAATCCGCTGCCTTTTTCCACTCAGCCGGGACATCAGTTCCTGCCTTCGTGATGACAGTCATAGTCTTGGTATTATCGTCTATCAGCAGCATAAATCCACCGTCCTTGTAATGGCGGTCGAAGTAGCTTCTGCCGATTTCCTCGTTGGACTTATCGGTGGTATTAGAAGTTGCAAGCACAGTAATATTGTTCTTGTTGTCCGCAAGCTTCTCCTCGAGAGCTGCTATCTCGTCAGAGTTGAATATACCTCCGTTGTCGAATACGTGCTCGGGACACTTCTCGCCCAGCTGCATGAGACGCAGTATCGCGTCCTTATAGTTTCCGGAGACTATATCCCTCGTCGCCCAGTACATAGGCTCGTTTTCGGCTCCGTCGGGAATAAATACAGAGCAGCTTCCCGCTCTGTAGAGCAGGTCTGTATTGGTATCGTTATTTATCAGCATGAGCAGTCCGCTTCCCCTGCCTTCGTACAGCTCGTTGTAGGAGTCCTCCGCAAACTGGTAAGGCGTCTTGCCGCCGAGCGATGAAGCCGTCACGACTGCCGCATTTATGAGCCTGTCTTTATAAAGCGTCTCGCAGTAGCTGTTGAGCTGTGCAGAATCCTCCGCGGAGAGGACTCCGGCGTTGTCGTATATGTACTTGCCCTCTGCGGGCTCGAGTGCGGTTATGTCGGGCAGAGGCTCTGCTGTGGGCTCTGTTTCGGGCTCGGGAGCTTCTTCATGCTGCGCGGAGAAAGTCTCAGGCTGAGTTTCATCAGCCAGAGTTTCGCTCCGCTGCCCCGTCACGGAACAGCCTGCAAGGAGCAATAATGCTGAGGCTGAAACTGCTGGTATAAAAAATTTTTTCAAAAAAATCATTCCTAACTCTTGTAATACTTCTTATATTTTAGTATAATTTAATAGAAAAATCAAGTGCATATACGCATTTTACAAATAATTTTCAGGAGATTTACACATGGACTATACAGTTAAGGGCAGTGACATACTCGTACACGAGGAGGACTTCGACCTCGACGAGACTCTCGACTGCGGACAGGCTTTCCGGTGGAAAAAAGTGGATTCCGACTGCGAATGCACCTATACCGGCAGATTCCTCAATGACGCGCTCACTGTTTCACAGCTCGGGAGCGGAGACTTCATCTTCCACGATACCACTGAAGAGGACTTTCTCGGGAAGTGGTGCGACTACTTCGACTTTGCAACGGACTACTCCGAGCTGAAAAGGCAGTTCTCGGAGGACGAAACGCTCTCGAAAGCCTGCTCTTTCGCGGGAGGTATACGCCTGCTCCGGCAGGATAGCTGGGAATGCCTCATCTCGTTCATTATTTCCCAGAACAACAATATCCCGCGCATCAAGGGCATTATCGACCGGCTATGCGATAACTACAGCGGACTTTTCCCAAAGCCGGAGCAGCTTGCTGATGAGACTCCGGACTCGCTGGCTTATCTGCGGAGCGGCTTCCGTGCGAAGTATATCTGCGACGCGGCGGATAAGGTCTGCTCCGGAGCCGCTGACCTTGCGGCTGTTGCGGAAGCTCCCATAGACGAGGCAAGAGCGGCTCTCAAGTCTATCAAGGGAGTGGGTCCGAAAGTCGCGGAGTGCGTTCTGCTTTTCGGTATGCACAGGGTAGAAGCCTTCCCCATTGATGTATGGATAAAGCGCGTGCTTGCCGAGTATTATCCCAACGGCTTTCCGGAATTTGCAAAGGAGAATGCCGGAATCGCCCAGCAGTACCTCTTCCACTACATAAGAAACGGCATTGAATAAAGCTTCTCCGACGGTCCATAATGACTGTAAAAAAACCGGAGGAACTATGTTAAAAGGCGTAAACAGAAATATTATCGAAGTCAGAGACCCTGACAGTATCTATTTTGAAAGAGCAGTTTTCTATCTCCGTCCCGGAGTGAGAAAGCTCCCTGCGGAGGTGTCACGCCGCGAGATAAACCGCTGTATATGCGAAAACGACATATACAGGCGTTCACGGCTAAAAGTCCGCATATTCAAGGCTAGTATGCTGCTTGCGGCAATTGCGGCGGTAGTCACGATACTGCTCCTTGTGCTCTGACAGAAGGAGAAAATATGGCAAAGGTCATCATGCTCTGCGGAAAATTATGCAGCGGCAAAACAACATATGCGCGTAAGCTCTGCAAAGAGCTCAACGCAGTGATACTCTCAAACGACGAGCTCATGATAGACATTCTCGGCAAGGACACCGGCGATATGCACGATGAATACGTCCGCCGCACCGAGCGCTACTTCTTCAAGAAGTCGGTGGAAATTGTCGGAGCAGGGACTAACGTTATCCTCGACCGCGGTATGTGGACTAAAGACAAACGCAAAGCCGCTCTCGAAGAATACAGGAATGCCGGAGTTGAATGCGAGATACACTATCTGAAAGTTCCCGATGATGAGTGGAAAAGACGCATAGAAAAGCGCAATTCCGCAGTTGAGGCGGGACGTCCTGATGCTTATTTCGTGGACGAAGGTCTGCTCGGGAAGTTCCTTTCATTGTTCGAGGAGCCCGAAGACAGCGAAAACATCATTGTTGTGGAGAGTGTGAGAAATGACTGATATCATTGAGATAACCGACCTCTCCATGCAGGAGCTTCTCCCATACACCGACACCTCCGAGCTGAAGCTGCTGCGTGAGGGCATATTCATCGCGGAAAGCCCAAAGGTTATACGCACTGCTCTCGAATGCGGCTATGAGCCGGTCTCAATGCTCATGGAGAAAAAATACGTGACCGGTCAGGCACGCGACATTATTGAAAAATCCGGCGATATACCGGTATACTGCGGCTCGGCGGATACGCTCGAGGAGCTCACAGGCTTCCGCATGACGCAGGGAGTCCTTGCGGCGATGAAACGCCGTGCTCTGCCGGACGTTGAGGATATACTCGCAAAAAGCAGCCGCGTAGCCCTGCTTGAAAATATCATGAACCAGACCAATGCCGGAGCTGTTTTCCGCTCGGCAGCGGCTCTCGGATTCGATGCCGTACTGCTGACGGAGGGCTGCTGTGACCCGCTTTTCCGGCGCTCCGTGCGCGTGAGCATGGGGACGGTCTTTCAGATACCGTGGACATATATCGGCGGCGATTCGCCGGAATACATACGCTTTCTTCAGGAACACGGATTCGTGACCGCAGCTATGGCTCTGCGTGACGATACCGTGCGTATCGACGACCCGCGCCTCACTCAGGCTCAAAAGCTTGCCGCCGTCCTCGGGACTGAGGGAGATGGGCTGCTCGCTGAGACTATCCGCGCCTGCGACTATACTATAAAAATACCCATGTCCAACGGTGTCGACTCACTCAACGTTGCCGCCGCGAGCGCTGTCACATTCTGGACTCTCGGACGTCATTAAGCCCGATTTGTTCACGGATAATTCACAATTGCAGTATTATGTATAAACCTGCACTCTGCATTTTATGTAAAACTCCACTTGAAAATGATATATAAATATGTTATGATGATATATATGATTCTTTCAGGAGTGACATTCAATGAACAAAACTACTCAGCGCGCTTTCACTAAAAAGCGTATCATATATACTGTATTGCTATGTGCTGCCGCTCTTGCACTCAATTTGCTCGGAAGCTTCATCTGCACCAAAACAGGTACTCCGCTTTACCTCGATACTGTCGGAACTGTTTCAGCTGCGGCTATCGGCGGATTTATCCCGGGTCTTATAACTGCTTTTGTTTTCACGTTTCTGAAAGGAATTTCCGATACAGAGGCGCTCTTCTACAACATTGTCAGTATGCTTATGGCTGGCTGCGGAGCCTATTTCGCACGGCATAGATTCTTCCGGAAGATTTACAAGGCAGTCCTGACGATACCGTTTTTCACGGTGCTTGCCACTATCCCGGACAGCATCCTGACGTGGTATCTCTACCCCGAAAGCCAGACTAAATTTGCAGCTCAGCTGCTGAGCGACTTCAAAACTGAGCTCACAGATAAAGCTATTACAGTTCTGCTCGTTTTCGTTGTCGTGACGCTTGTGCCACTAAAGTTCGCGGACAAATTCAAGGATTCCGTCCTGTATCAGGCTCCGCTCACGAATGAAATGCGGAAAGCGATAAGAACAAGCCGCTGCCGCTCAGTTTCTATCAATACAAAGATAGCACTTCTGCTTACTGCGGCATCGTTTTTTATCGCAGGCTCGTCAACGATAATCAGCTTCGTTCTCTTCCGCGATAACGCCATTGACGACCATATCTCGGTAGCGACCGGAGTTTCAGAAGCTGCCGCTGAATATATAGACCCCGAAATGGTCGATGAGTACCTCGAAAAAGGCGAGTCCGCAGAAGGCTACATTGAAGCCGAGAACGTTCTGCACCTTATACTCAAGAGCCATGAAAACGTGGAATATCTTTACGTCTACAAAATCGAATCCGACGGCTGTCACGTTGTTTTCGACATTGATACAGAAGGCATGGATGGCGATCCTCCCGGAACTGTGATCGAGTTCGACCCTTCGTTCAGAGAGGTCATTCCGACGCTTCTTGCCGGAGAATCCATCGACCCGATAATCAGCAACGACAAGTACGGCTGGCTGCTGACTACCTATACCCCTGTTTACAGCAGCGACGGCATATGTCAGTGCTATGCCGCAGCTGATATCTCAATGGACGATATCACAGACTATCAGAATAAATTCATTACCAAGCTCATTGCCCTGTTTATCGGCTTTTTCACTCTGATCATCGCCATAAGTATGTGGTTCGTGCGCAGCAATATCCTGCTCCCCGTAAATACCATGGCTTACAGCGCAGGAGCATTTGCATTCAACAGCGGAGAAGCTCTCGAGGAAAACGTCGAACGGCTGAAAAAGCTCGATATCTGCACAGGCGACGAGATTGAAAACCTATACCTCGCATTCGTGAAAACGACCGAAGATTCAATGAAATATGTCGAGGATATACGCACAAAGACCGAGACTATCTCAAAAATGCAGAACGGTCTGATAATGGTCCTCGCCGATATGGTCGAGAGCCGTGACAAATGCACAGGCGACCACGTCCGCAAAACTGCCGCATATGCAAAAATAATCATGAACGAAATGAAAAAGCGCGGCTTCTACGACGATCAGGTGACTGACGAATTCATCAACAACGTCATAAATGCAGCTCCGCTCCATGATATCGGCAAGATACACGTTTCCGACGTTATCCTCAACAAGCCGGGTCGGCTCACTGACGATGAATTCGAGATTATGAAGACCCACACCACCCTCGGAAGCAAGATAATCTCCCGCGCTATCGACATGGTGCCGGACCCCGGATATCTCGCCGAGGCAAAGAATCTCTCCGAATTCCACCATGAAAAATGGAACGGCAAGGGCTATCCCCACGGTCTCAGCGGCGAGGATATCCCGCTCTCTGCGAGAATTATGGCTGTCGCCGATGTTTTCGACGCTCTCGTTTCGCGCAGGAGCTACAAGGAGCCTTTCCCATTCGATAAGGCGCTCGATATCATCAAAAAAGACGCCGGCTCGCACTTTGACCCTCTCGTTGCCGAAGCCTTCATCGGTGCAGAGGAGGAAGTCCGCAAAGTCGCCGAAGACCACAGGAATTACGACAAAGTTGATATATAAAGAAAAGCCAGAGTTAAAGCTCTGGCTTTTTTGTCTATTTTCCGAGCTTTTCAGCCCATTCAGCTTCCTTGAAGCCCACAAGTACAGTGTCCCCCGTGACAGCTATCGGACGCTTCACAAGCATTCCGTCCGACGCAAGCAGTCTGAGCTGCTCCTCCTCGCTCATATCAGGAAGCTTGTCCTTGAGCTCCATTGACTTGTAGAGCAGTCCGCTCGTGTTGAAGAATCTTTTCAGCGGCAGACCGCTCTTTTTGTACCATTCTGCGAGCTCCTCATAGCTGGGATTCTGCTCCTTTATGTCGCGGAGCTCGTAGCTCACGGAATTGTCATCGAGCCACTTCTGAGCTTTTTTGCAGGTCGTGCATTTCGGGTAGCATATGAATTTCATGTTCATTCCTCCGTTTTAGTCATGTTGAGCAGGTCGTTCTCGGAAATTATCGTTATGCCGAGCTCCTGCGCCTTTGTGAG
>JAEEGL011980189.1_pt1 | contig 17638 bp, 20 predicted proteins | sample 9134231 | NCBI WGS metagenome assembly JAEEGL01 (sample SAMN16246548, study PRJNA631951) | gut metagenome | biome: gut microbiome; feature: rumen; material: fiber-attached | host: Bos | place: Iran: Karaj | collected 2018-10 | reverse complement strand
CAAAAGCATGACAAATGCCGTCACATGTTGCCTTTTAAGAAGCATGAGGATGGTAAAAGCAACATATAGAGGCGTGTATGGAGCATTATGTTGTTTATTTGGATTTCTCGAGGTTGAAAAGGCAACGTGGCAGGAGCGGTGGCGGATATCTGTTGCCTTCTCAAGTGGGACAAGATGAGAAAAGCAACAAACATGGAGAGAACGGGGAATAAGGTTGTTTTTGAGGAAGCGTCTGGCAACCTTGAGAGTTTGGGGTAGAAAGTGTTCAACAAATTCGGGTTTGTCGCGGTGCTCATTCGCATGCGGCGGTGCTCATTCGCATGCGGCGGTGCCGCATTGCTCACGTCGCGCTGGCAAGCCCTTTGGCTTGTCCTTCGCTACGCTCAGGATTGCAGAATTGCTGCGCAATTCCGCAACTGTGGCGCGCTATGCATCCAGCCCGAAATATGTCCGCTTTTGAGCAAGCTCCCAGCGGACAATTCCGTTCTGTCTGCGCACCGCTTGTAGAAACGCGCATATTTATTGAGGGAGAGGAAAACATGAAAAATTATAAGGAGTTAATGGATCAGGTGCTGAGGCGTGAGGTGGAGGCGGGAAATCTGCCGGGAGCCAGCGCGTTGGTTTTGCATAATGGGAAGGAAATCTATTACGGGGCCTATGGCATGGCGGATAAGGAAGAGGGACGTCCCATGGCGCGGGATACGATGATCCGGCTGTTCTCGATGACAAAGCCGGTGACGGCAGTGGCGGTGATGATCCTTGCGGAGCGCGGACTGATTGACCTGCATGACCCGGTTGCGTATTATCTTCCGGAGTTTTGGGAGACGAAGGTTTGGGAAGACGGGCAGGAGGTGGCGTTAAAGCGTCCGATCACCATTTGGGATCTCTTGAACATGAACTCGGGCATTCCTTATCCTGACGAGGGGCATGAGCCCGGCAGGCGCATGGCGAAGCTGTTCGGGGAGCTGGTGGACAGGCGGCTTCACGGAGAGACGGTCACGACGCGGGACTATATGCGGGAGATCACAAAGATCCCAACCTGCTTCCAGCCTGGAGAAAAATGGATGTATGGCCTGTCCGCAGACGTTTTGGGCGCCATGGTGGAAGCCGTGTCCGGAATGCGGTACGGTGAGTTCTTGAAAAAAGAGATCTTTGAGCCCCTGGACATGAAGGATACGGGATTCTTTGTGCCTGAGGAGAAGAAGGACCGCTTTGCGCAGATATATCTTTATGATCAGAAGCAGGGGAAGATCGCGCCTTCCCTGGATTGTCACCTTGCCGTTTATTACGGGGAGGACGTGGCCTTTGAATCCGGCGGCGCGGGGCTTGTTTCGACCTTGGATGATTATGCGCACTTCGCGCAGATGATGATCCAGGGCGGCGTTTATAACGGCAGGCGGATCCTGGGGAGCAGGACCGTGGCATTTATGCAAAAGGATGCCCTGACGCAGGCGCAAAAGGATGATCTGTACTGGAATGCGGTGGATGGCTTTGGATACGGATGTCTTATGAGAACGCTGCTCGATCCCGTGACGGAAGGGTTGTTTGGGAATGAGGGCGTCTTTGGATGGGATGGCTGGACCGGCAATTTCGTTGTGATGGATCCCAAGGACCAGCTGGTATTCCTGTATTTCGTGCAGCGGGGAGATTTCGGAAACGTGCAGATCGTAAGAAAGCTTCGGGCCGTGACGTACGGCGCGCTTGATGAGTTGGAATAAAGACAAATGCGCTTAGGGGCGCGTGCCGAGAGATTGTAACAAAAAAAGATGACGGAGATCGTTATCAATCTTCTCCGTCATCTTGATCTGCCGCCACGGCGCTAACTACGGAACTGACCACGGCGATCACCACTGCGATGATGATGATCAGCAGTCCGCCGCCCAAAAGAAATAATAATTCCATGAGGTTCTCCTCTCTGTTACGTCCAAATCGGAATGCAGAATGCCTGAACTTCTAAAAACTCTTATTACATCATATCATATTTGTCGCAAAAATCAAGAATTAGAATTTGCTAAAGGGGTCGAAACTGATGGAACAGTTATATTTTTCAGAAGAACTGTTGCAAAAACTGGATAGAATACTGGATTGTCCGCTCTCCATATTGGAGGCGCCGGCGGGTTACGGAAAGACCACGGCCGTGCACAGGATCCTGGACGGAAGCGAGGAGCCGGTTTATTGGTATACGGCGGTGGAGAGTCTCCCTGACAGCAGTTTCCGTTGGTTCATCCGTCAGATCCATCAGGTGGACGAGATTGCCGCTGGCAAGCTGCAGGATCTGGGATATCTGAACCGAAGCAATGCGGAGCAGGCGGCCAAGATCCTGATGGAATTAAAGGTAAAGGAGCCGCTGACCCTTGTGTTTGACAATTTTCAGTTTGCCCTAGCCAATTGGCAGCCGCAGGTCTTGGACAGCCTGGCCAAACGCGACAGGGACGGGCTGCGGACAATCTTTATTTCCCAAAACTTTGGGCGGCACAGAAACGTTTTGTCTTCCCTGGAAGGGTCCATTTGTTATTTCCACAGCAGGGACCTGCTTTTGAACGAGAGGGACGTGGAGGCGTTTGCAAAGCAGCTTGGGACGAAGGTGACGACTGAGAAGATCCGGGAGATCCGCCAGCGGACTGACGGCTGGGCGGCGGCCGTTGCGCTCTGCCTTGAGAATGAGTCTGAGGGCGAGGGAGCCGTTGAGATCAAGGACATGGAAGACCTGTTGCACGAATTTTTCTGGAAGCGCCTGCAACCTCAACAACAGGAAGCGCTTTTAAGGTGTTGCCTGTTTGACAGACTTTCCGAAGGGATCGTGAAGGAGCTTCAGCCGGAGGAAATCCGTGGAGAGGAACTAAGGCAACTGTTTTTGAGGATCCCGCTGGTACGCCATCAGCAGGCGAAGAGGGAACTGTATCCGCATGAAATTTTGCTCCGGTTCCTTCAGAATCAGTTGTTGGAGACGGATGAGAGCTTCCGCAGGGAGGTTTACCGGAAATCCGGCATCGTATATCAAAAGAATGGCATGGACCGGGCGGCCGTCAACTGTTTCTTTCACGCGGATGACGATGAGAGCATTCTAAAGTGCCGGCTGGTATGCCTGATCACGGAGGATTTTGACGGCGTCTCTTATGCTACGCTGGCGAAGACCGTGCTTCGGCGCTGTCCGGAGGAGATTCAGAAGAAATATCCCCTGTCCCTTTTGAGACTTTGCTATGGATTGTACGCAGGCTGCCAGTTTCAGGAATTTGAGACGCAGATGAAGCGGATCCGTGGGTTATTAGAGGGGATTGGCGACGAACAGCTGCTGGGGGAATGGTATCTGCTGGATGCCTTTAGCGATTTCCCGGATCTGGAAAAGATGGAAAAGAAATATCAGCGGGCGGAGGAATTGCTGGATCGTTCGTCGGAGCTGTTTGTAAAGGAGGAGCCCTTCTTGTTTGGCTGCACCTCCATGTGGTATCTGTTGTATTCAAAGCCGGGGACCATGCTCGAGACGGCGGACGTGATGGATCGCGTGATGAAGCTTTACAACCGGCTCACGAATGATCACGCGGCCGGCGCGGCTGAGATCTATCGCGGCGAGGCATATTCCGTGCAGGGAAGGTTTGAGGAATCGGACATCCAGGCATACAAGGCGGCGTTCCTGGCGGAGCAGGCCGGTAATGCGCCGGCAGCCTATGGCGCGGCGTTGCTCCTCGGCATCAATTCCATTTACCGATCCAACATGCTGGGGCTGCAGAAGGCCATAGATTACCTGGAGAACAAGGCACAGGGCTTCCCCTTCCTGCAAGGGAAGATGCTGAACGTTTACATGGTGGAAACGGTGCGCGGATATCTGTTGGGCCTGATGATGGAGACGGGACGCTCTGCTCTGTGGACCCAGGGGGAGGCGGACCAGTTGTCTGACCTGACCTTCACCACCTTTATGATCAAGACCTGCAGGATCACGGACCTCCTTCTGAAAAAGGAGTACAGCAAGGCGATCGCCTCCGTGGAAGCATCCCTGAGCCTGGATGAGAGACTGATCTCCACGTCCACGCGGAATTTTATGTACTGCGGACTAGCGCTTTGCTATCTGGCGATCGGAAGGATCGTAAAGGCATCGGAGTATTTGGATAAGTCCCTTTCGCTGGCGGGGCAGGATAAGAATTATACCTTCCTGGCTTGCTTCAGGAAGTATTTCCAAGTGCTGTTTCTGATGCCGGGCATCGCCTCAAAGCATGCACAGACCATCCGCGAGATCAAGGCGCTGGACGTGCGGTATAACCGGGCGGACGAGAGCCATATCTTTGCCATGCTGGAGGAGCAGGGCTCGGAGGAGGAAGAACTGACGGATCGCGAGAGGGAGGTTGCGGAGCTTGCCGCCAAGGGCCTGCATAATAAAGAGATCGCAAGGCGCCTCAACATTTCGGAGAACACGGTGAAGCATCATCTGAAGATCGCCTTCCAAAAAATGAACATTGACAGAAGAAGCAAGCTGGTGGACATGTTAAGATAACCAGAGGCGTGACGAGAATAAGATCGTGCACGGGCACGGATCCAAACGGCAAGGGAGAATCAAACCCTTGCCTTTTTTTCGTGATGTTGGGGGGAACCTTTTGGGGAAAGGGGGATGGGTGATGAAAAAAATTACCCAAAAACTACCCATTCGGGTGATGTGCGATGAACGTCATGCTTGTATGATGGAATAGAAAGGAGGAGCGCGTAATGGAGGAGATTTTAAGTGAAGTAACGCCGCTTCCCGGATTTCTTTTGGTCCTGCAGTTTAAGAACGGCAGCGTTGCGGTCGTGAACATGATAAAGCGGGTGAAAACTCTGCGGTTTTCGCGGCTGACGGACGTGGGCTTTTTCGCAACGGCCAAAGCCTGCGGCGACAGGATCGTATGGTCAGACGGAACGCACGTCATCAATGCGACCTGCGACGAACTCCTGGATGCCATGATGATGGACTAAAGAAACTTAAGACGGAGAATGAAAATGAAAACATATTTGCGGGAAGATTTTGTAAAGCGGATGGATGCCGTGTTTCAGAAATATGAGGAGAAGACGGCGATCGTTGATTATTTATCGGAAAAGTATGCGGAGAGGTACACCTACGGGCAGCTTCGCGAGATGACAATGCAGGTGGGGGAAGCGCTTGAGGCGCAGGGAATCGGAAAGACGGAGCGCGTGGCAGTGCTTGCCAGACCGTCAGCACAGAGTGCGATGATGCTGCTCGCGTTATCTTATCTGGGTTACGTGGCAGTTTTGCCGGACATTTCCCTGCCAGTGGAGGAGCAGAATAAGCTCCTTCGTTACGTGGACCCGTCGGCGGTTGTGATCGCAGAAGAGAGATACGCCCTTTTGGACAGGGAGCTTCGCGCATCCGTTCCCATATTCCGTCTGATTTCCGATCAGATGGATTTTGGGTTGCTGAATCCTGAGCGGAAGGAGAGGGAGAAAACCGCTGAGTACGGAGATGAAAACGTGATGGCCATTATTTTTTCCTCCGGCGACGTGGCATGTAAAAAGGGATCGGAGATCACGTATCAGGCCATGATGCATTCTGCCGACACCGCGGCAGCCCATGCGGCATATGATGATCACAGCCGCTTTTTACACGTTTTGCCCCAGACGCAGGATGCAGGTTATACCATGCTTTTTATTAATTATCAGCTCGGCTCGGAGATGGCCTTTGTTCCGGAATTCAGTTCAGAGGATCTTATGATGGGACTTCGGACCTATGAACCGACGCACCTGGTGATGATCCCGAAGTCATATGACGCCATCCGGAAGAAAATGGAGGAAGAGATTTCCAAGCGTTCCAAGGGTGTCAGGATGCTGTATGCAAGCTGCAGGGGCGTTACGTCCTATCTGCGCAGGCATACGGGATATCAGATGAAGCTTTTGATGAGACCCTTCTATGCCTCGGAATTTGGACGAAACATCCATGTGCTAGGCTGCGGAACGGCGCCGTGCTCAATGGAAACGGTTCAGTTCTTCCAGGACATGGGCATTTCTTTCCCGAACGCATATGGTTCCGAAGAGGAATCCTTCCCAGTCCATTGCGGGATCTCAACCAGGGAATGGTATCCCGATCAGGGCGCGGAATTTGGGATCTAAGAAATTGAGAATTAAATTGTAGGATGGAAGAGGTGTTGTAAATGAACATAGGAGTAGACGTGGATGGCGTCCTTTTAAATACGCCCGAGTTTATGCGTAAGTACGGGGAGCGCTTTTTCAGGAGGGCTCCCGCCAACCCGGACGCATATGACGTAGAGGACATGTTTCACGCTTCCAAGAGACAAGCCTTCTTCTTCAGGATGCGTTGGTTTTTCCCGTATTATTGCAGGAAATATCCGCCTTATCCGCAGGCGGACAAGGTGTATGACAGTCTGTTGAAGAATGGGCACAAGATCTACCAGATCACTTCCAGAAGGGAGATCACTTCGCGAACCCTGATGGGATACTTGAGCCGGAGATTCTTGAATAACTGGCTGCAGAAAAATGGATTTTACCCTCATGACTTGTTTTATTGTGACGAGGAGAGCGTCGTCTGGTATGAATTAATGCATTGCCTGGAAAACCAGGTGGACGTAGTGATCGACGACAATCCCGTGACTGCCGGCGTGCTGGCAAGCAATGGAATCCAAGTGCTTTTGTATGATGCTCCCTATAACCAGAATTTGGAGGGGGATAGGATCACGAGGGTCAAGAACTGGAATGACATCAGTGAGATCTTATGTAAAGAAGAAAAAATCAGTTAGGGCTTAACGTCCTTTTGACGTGTGTCGACTCCATATGATTTCTGAATCCTCCCCCGTTTTCATAATGAGATGAGAGCCCCAAATTCGTCAAAAGGACGAAAAACAAAGAATCGCCGTCAACGTATTGACAGCGGTTCTTTTTAGGTGTAAAGTTGCAATTACCTCGACGGGACGATGATCCCCGGGTTCTAAATCATGGCTGTTCAGCCGTTTTTTCCCAATTAATTTTTTAGTTTGACAGGTGTATTTTTTGCGCCCAAAAATCAGGAAAATGGCGCCGTTTTCCGCATGAGGACGCTAAAAGCGCCTGACGACGAAAGCCAAAGCGGCGGAACGTACTTGGAAGGAGAAAGGAAGGATGAAAGAAGAAAAGGCGGAGTATCAGGCAAAACCTGAAGGGCAGGACCAGCTGATGGACCTGGTGCAGGATTATCTGACGCAGAAGCAAAACGTTTTGATGCAGGTGAGAAGGGGAAGCATGAGCCGGCAGGACTTTCTGGGCGAGGTGCGCGGGCACGTGGCCCATTATTATCCCATGTCGTCGAAGCAACAGGAAAGGCTCCTTCAGAGCTTTGAACAATACGTGTTTGGGTATTCGATTCTGTCACCGCTCATTGATGACGCGGACGTGTCGGACATACGGGTGGTTGCGTATGACAACGTGCGGATCAAGCGCCTTGGAAGGCGGATGGACGCGGGAGTGAGCTTTGCGTCTGAGAAGGAATACCGGCAGTTTGTCGACTACGTGGCGACCAAGAATCAGGTGAACGTATCGAACGTGAATGCCATTCAGAGGTTTACGGACAATGACAGTCATCCGGATTTTATCCTGCGGTTCACGGTCTCCATGCCGCTGGTCAACACCTATGATCAGCCTTATCTGTGCATCCGGAAGGTGCCGAAGGACTTTCCCATGCTGAAAAAGCTGATGGAGAGGGAGATGCTGAGCAGGGAGACGGCCGAGCTACTTGCGCTCCGCTTCCGGAGCGGTTCCACGCTGATCTGCGGCGGGAATTCTTCCGGGAAAACGACGCTTCTCAATGCGCTGAAGGAGACGCTGCCGGATAATATGGCGGTGCTTGTGACGCAGCAGGCGGATGAGCTGACCACCATGTATCATCCAGACATGATGTTTTTGCATTCCCTGCCGGGAGCCGGGGAGAGCCAGGTAAACTACGATCTGAAGGACATTAGCATCGCGGGGCTTACCATGGACGTGGATTTTTTCATCATCGGCGAGGTGAAGGGCGAGGAAGCATTGTATTTGTTGAACGCGGCATATACGGGGCAGCTGTGCGCCGCAACGATCCACGCCCCCTCCGCGGAAAAGGCGCTGGAAAAGCTTGTGGACTATTGCCTGTATGAGAGCAAGTACAGCCGCGACGAACTGATGAAGATGATGGATTGTTTTCAGACGGTGGTGTTCATGGAGCACTATAAGGTGAAGGAGATCTTTGCCTGTACGGGCTGGAATCGGGAGACGAGGGATCTAAAGTATGAGAGACTTTTATGAAATTTATCGCCATGCGATCTTGGTCACGCTGTGGACCGGATGCTTCCTGGCGTTTTACCGCATGGGGAGGATTAGGCTGCTGCAAAAGCTCCTGCAAAGAACAAAGAGCAGCGTGGACGAGGCGGCAAGAAAACGCCTGCTTCTGAGCCGGAGCAAGCTGACGAGACTGGAGAAGGAAGAAGGCTTTTGGTTTTTCCTGGAAAGACAGCTATGCTATGGCGGGCTGCTCCGGAGGTTCCCTTTTCTGGGGGCGGAGAGCTTTGTGTTACTTACGATATTGGCAGGCGCGGGCTGTTTTCTTGCAGGCACCGCCATGGGCGGCTTGATGACGGGACTTTTGGGCGTGGTATTACTTCTTTTGGCTGAGTGGGGCGTGATCACGCTGGGAAAGGCCTTGGAGATGCGCGCCGTCAATGAGAATTTGATGAAGCTGTTGGATTTCCTGGGGAATTACAGCGTGACGGCGGGAGACGTGGTCGCCGTGTTCAGCCAGATCAGCAAGTTCATGGACGAGCCGCTGAGGAGCGCGCTGGAGCGTTGCTGCGTCGAGGCGCAGACCACGGGTGACGTGGGAATGGCTTTGCTGTCCATGGCGGAGAGGATCGAGCATCCACAATTCAAGGAGCTTGTGCGAAACATTGAGGTCAGCAGCAGGTACAGTGCGGATTTCTCCGTGCTGGTGCAGTTTAGCCGGAGGAGCATGAGGGATTATCTAAAGAGCGTGCGGGAGAGGAAGAGCCTTTTGCGGGAAGCGGGGATCAACATGACGTTGCTTTTGGGAATGTCCGTGTTTGCGCTGATCACGGTAAACGGTCTTCTGGAGACGTCAGTCTGGAGCATTCTGTTTACCTCCATCCCGGGGCGCGTGGCACTTGGGATCGTCGGCGGAATCGCATTTTTGTTTTTGATGCAGGCATATCGCTTGGGGAGTTGAGGGAGAAGGAGCATGATCGGCAGGGAAATGAATGCAGTGGAAATATGCGGGCTGGTGCTTTGCGGCATAACCTTTACGTGGGTGATGACGCTGGGACTTACGGGGTTATCGAAGGGCGCCGGGCGCCAGGGCTTTGACGGAATGATACAGCGGATGGCGACGAAGGGAAGAAACCTGGCTTGGTATGAGAAGACGCAACAGTGGCTCACGAGAAACGGAGCCCGGTATCACGTGGGAGAGAAGTTTGGACCGCTGGCATATCAGGTTAGCCGTATTTTTCTTGGAACGGCGGGGTTTATGGCGTTTTCCGTGATGGCGCCAACGTACGGGATCGTGGCGGGGGTTGCTTTTTTCTGTCTGCCGGGGGGACTGATCCATTACGTGAATGCGAAGGATAATCTGAAAATGCTGCCTGACCTAAAGCATACTTACCATTCCCTTGAGATCCAGACAAGGGCGGGCGTGTTCGTGACGGATGCCCTGGCCGAGCTTTACGGTAGCGTCCGGGAACGACGCCTAAAGCAGGCGCTTTTGGAACTCTCGGGTGACCTGGTGATGCACTCCGACCTTGGGGCGGCGCTGGAGAGCTTTCAGAAAAAGTTTGACAACAGATACGTGGATTCCCTTTGCATGATCATTGTGCAGGCGATGGAATCCGGGCAATCCGTGGAACTGCTAAATGACTTATCCGAGCAGATCAAGGACATGGAGGCATCCGTGTTGAGTCAGAAAAAGGAAGCACTGGACCGCAGCGTGACGTTTTATCAATTAGGGATCCTCGTGGCGATCATGGGAGTGATCCTGTATGCCTGCGTGACGCAAATGTTTGCGGCGGCCTTGCACTTCTAGGCGTGAGGGGAAGGACTTAAGCTGGAAAACAACAAGACAATCATATATAAGGAGGATTACGATATGAAGGAAATCATGGAGATTTTGGAGACTTTGAAGCTTTGGCTTTTGGGCAGCAGGCTGGGAGCTGCCACGTATGCGGGATGGCGACGGACAAGGGAGGTCCTGGCAAGAAGGGCGGTGGCAGTAACGGAAAGGGGAATGGCGACGGATCCTGGCATCGACGGCATATTGGTGACCGTGGGACTTTGTATTATCGCGCTTCTTCTGTGCGTTGTTATGAAGAACAGCCTTTCGGAATTTATCAAATCCATTGTGGCGTCCATGACAAGGGAAGCAACTAACATCTTGTCCGGAACCAGGACCTAGGAGGTGAGCCGCATGGGCCTTCTTCGAAGGAAATTGGCGGCACAAAAAAGGATTCCGGGTCAGGAGGGGAGCATAGGCGACCTCCTGTCCGTCGGAATCTGCATTTTGGCCATGGTGACGGTCATGACTTACTTTATGGACTGCGTCCGGCTAGTCAACAAGAAGACGGAAATGGGGCAACTGGCAAGAAATTACGTGCTTCGCATGGAGACGGTCGGGTATCTCACGGATGCGGATGAAGAGCTTCTCCGAAAGGAATTGGAGGTGCAGGGGATTCAGAACGTCAGCCTGGAGGGAACGACGAAGGCGCCGGTCGGTTACGGTGCGCGGATCCGGCTGATGATCACGGGGAAGGTGGACGGAAAGTATGAAGTGGAGGAGACGAGGGTCTCAACGGCAAAGCATTAACGTAAGCGGGGACGGAGGACAGGTTACGCTTTGCGCAAGTTTATTTTTTATTCTGTTTTTGGGCGTGTTGCTCTTCGGATTCTTGCAGATGGAGATGATCCGGTCCTCAAGCCGCTATCTGGAGGATGCGCTGGCAGCATCCGGCCTTGCGTCGGCACTGATCGACGTCCGGGAATATGGAAGGACGCACGCGGTAAGGATCGCGGATGACAGGGAGGCATATGAAAGATACCGCGAGGCGCTCAAGGCAAATCTCGGATTGAATGAGGCATGGGAATGCGACAATCAAAGGCTGATTTCCGGAATGGTCACGGTTGAAAACTACACCGTCTATAACGTCACGGGGGAAGTGGTCGTAAGCCGCAGGCTGGACGGAGGAAGGGAAGAGACGGTCACGGGAAGGAAAGGGGAAGTGTTGGCTCCAAACGGAATACCCGTGGAAAAGACCGGCGTTTACGGAGAGGTCAGCTACGTGCTTAGGGGATTGTTTGGAATGGAGATTCCCGCGAGAAAGGGAAAGCTGGTCGACGTCGCGGGAGAAGAATAAAGGAAGGAGGAAGACATGGGACGGAAAAAGACGGAAACAGGGACAGTCAAGGCAGTCAAGCTTTGGACGGGAGCCATATTTGCAGCGTTTCTGGCGACGGCGGCGATTTACGCGGCGCTTCTGCAGGCAGAAAAGAGCATGCTCGCGGAATATGAGAAGGGGGAAGTCTGCTTTGCCGCGAAGGACGTTCCGAAGGGACAACTGATCACGGAGGAAAATGCGGGAGAATACTTTGTGGTGACCGAGATGGACGCAAAGCTGATTCCCGAGACGGCGATACGTAAGACGGAAGAGATCGCGGGACTGATTGCCGCCGGTCACGTGGATCAGGGGGCCATGCTGACGACGGGAATGTTCCAAACGATCATCGAGGTCACGGCAGGCATGAAGGAACCAGTGATCGCCGGGTTTCGCGCGGAGGATCTCAGCCAGCTTGTGGGAGGCGTCCTGCGGGCGGGAGACAGGATCCACGTCTATGCGTCGGAAGAGGACGGGGAAACGGTTTTGATCTGGGAAAACGTCTATGTCCAACAAGTGTTTAACGCCAGCGGAGGATATATTGAGAACGCGGACCTTGCGGGCTCGGCGCAGAGGATCAACGTCTTTTTGGACAAGGAGAACGTGGAAGAGTTTTATTCACGTCTCGAAAAGGGAACGCTTAGAGTCGTGAAGGCTTGGGAATGACGGGAGGGATATGCTTGAATAAACGGATGCGTTTTTTTCGGTGGGGAAAGTTTCTTTTGCTCGCGGCATTGGTAGCACTGCTGCCGGCGCGGATCTTACATGGCGCAGGTACCCCGGAGCCCCTCATCAAGTTTTCGCCGGATGGCATGGCGTGGACGATCCAAGAGGCGCTTCCCAGGCCAGGGGATGCGCGGAACGCCGTGAATCCTGCCTGTTGGTATGCCATGGGGGAGGAAGTGATCACGGGAGAAAAGCGGGAGCCCAAAAAGCCCGGGCGCGGCGAGCATGCGTATTCCTATGAGAGACATGGCATCGTGCCCATCAGCCATTGGAAGGTGCGGCACGCCCATGCTCAGTGCATTCACGTGGAGGTACCTGGTTTTCACGGGGTACCCGGAGGAGGGAACAGGTGTCGTTCCAGCTATTATTCCGGTTGGAACCCATACTGTGAGGATTGCGGCGGGATCGTGGGATCCATATTGTTTTATTTCAGCCGTGACGTGGTGGGGAGACTGACGACGATCAACCTGGATCTGGATTATTATTACTTGTGTCCGACCTGTAATCACATGGAGCAAGGCGCGGAAGTGAGGCACGTCTGCAAGGGGATATCCGTAAACCGTTATCAAATCTTGTACCTGCCTAATGCGGACGACGCGGAAGGAGCAATGCAGCCGAGTTTTCATTTATATAATAATGAAGAGCTCTATGAAGGGGAGGACATCGGAGCACAAAAAGCACTTTCGCCAAATGCTTATGAAAGAAAAGGATGGCAATTCGCCGAATGGAATACAGAGCCTGACGGGAGCGGAGAAAGCTTCAGAGACGGGCAGGCGGTCTTGAACCTGTCAGAGGAGAATTATGATCCGGCAACGGGAATGGGAATCATCCGGCTGTATGCCATATGGGAACTGGATGCCGGAAGACCGCTGACGGAGCGGGAGATTCTTACTGCGCCCATAGAGATCAGCTCTCTGGTTGACGGCACGGAATACGGGAGCGTTGCAGGGGACGGCGAGGGAGGTTTTTTTGTCAAGGCCGACGGCGTGACACCGTTTACGCTGGCTTTTATGGCGGAAGTTAAAAAGGGGAAAAAGCAGCAGATCGACGTACTTCGATTCCTGGCCAGAGATTCAGACATAGAAGATTCAGGCATGACATCCGCGGTCGCAGGGAGTGAGATCACCATTTTCGTACCGCGCGGTGAGGAATCTGCAGGCGAGCTGACGATCCCTTCGGAGGCGCTTGCACGGGAAAGGACGGGGACGGGTACCCTTTGGCCCGGTAACTACGCGCAGGCGCTTCGGAAGGATGGCATGAAACAGGTTTTGATCACGCAAGGATTTACCATGGATTTTGCGGAAAATGGAAAGCAGATGCGGGTAACGCCCAGTGCCGGCGTAAGGATGGAAGATGAGGAAGTACGCTCGGAGCGGGCGGCGGACGAAAAGAACTCCATTCTCCTTACGGGGGACGGAGAGGGCCCCCTGATATTCGGAACGGAAAGCATCCCGGATCAGTTTGCCGGGAGCGAGGAAGGGGGAGACGTTGCGCTGATGGAGCTCTGGGCTGAGGATGCCCTGAGCGGGACGGCTTCCTTTCAAGTGGAAATCGTGAATATGGATCATGGAAGGACGGAGACGTTTTATCCGGAGGCGGACGGCCACGTCAGGATCCTGCCTTCGCCGGAGGAGGATCTGTATGGCGGTGACGTACGGATCCTTGTAAAGGCGAGGGACCGCGTTGGAAATGAGACGGTCTGGGAGAAGAAGGTCCAGGAGTTTGCGCTGGAGGCAAAGATCGTCCGCATGCTTTCACCGCACGATCCCATCTTTCAAAGGGGAGAGTCAGGAATATTGAGTGTCACCGTGAAGGGATTTGCCAGGAAGCTGGAAATTGAATGGCCGGAAAGCTTTGCAGAAGACAATCCGGACCTGCCAAGGCTGTTTTCCTATGAGATTCCCTTGGAACTTGTGCGGGAAGAAATGGAATTCATGATTCCTTTGTATTTGGAAGGAGACGGGGAACGGCAGATCACGGTCCGGGCTTATAAAGGAGAAATGACATTGGAATGCAGGCCGCATTTGTCCGTGGCAGGCAGCGTGTTAGAAGAGCTCAGGACAAGATTACGATGACGATACGGAAAGAAAAGACATGAGGGAAGCATTAGCTTGGATTTTTCTTGTAATACACGGAGTGGCCTTTTTGGGTGCTGCGGCGGAGGACCGTAAATGGAAGCAGGTTCACCGGTTTTTCTGGTGGATCGCGCTGGGTGCGGGATTGGCCGCCTTGTGCCTTCGCCAGGACCGGCCTTGGGAGTATCTCGGGGAATTGTTCTTCTTTGGATTGCTCCAATACGGTTTGTTTTCCAAAGCATATGGATTGGCAGATTGTCATGCGTTCTTTTGTGCCGTCGTTGCGCTTGCTGCCTTTGGGGGGAGAATGGAGGAGTATCTCATGCTTGCCTTGACGGCCTTTGGGGCGTTGGCGGCCGTGCAGGTGATCCGGCGAAACGTAAATGAGCGCGGAAACCTGCGCGAGCCCGTGGCATTCGTGCCTTACGTTGCGTTTGCATATGGGATCGTTATTGCACTCCTTGCATTCCGCGAATGCGGGATTCAATAAACAGTATATTTTTTGATGAAATTTCGTAAAAAAGGTTGTGGTGACGCCGGGGAACGTGATATGCTATTCGCGTATTGTTTTTTGAAGGCGGTGGTTACGTGACAAAAGCAGAAATTCTTAGAAAAGAAATCTTGCGGCAACACAAGAGCGTCAGATCGTTTGCTTTGGAACTTGGGATTCCTTACAGCACGGTCGTGACGGCGCTTGATCGCGGCGTGGAAGGCATGGCATACGGCACGGTAATGAAAATGTGCGAGGAGCTGAGCTTGAATCCCGTAGACTTTTCCTATTTGGAAAAGGATGCATCCTTAAGCGCGCTGGTGTTGGAGAACAGGGTGATGCAGAACTATATGAAGCTAAATGAGGAGGGGAAGGAAAAAATCCTGGCCCTCATGGATGACTTCGCGCAGATTGAAAAGTACAAGGCTGTAAAGAAAAAACTAAAGACGACGGATAAGTGAGGTGCAACTTGAGATACGATTACTTGATTGTGGGGACGGGTCTGTTTGGGGCGGTTTTTGCCCATGAGATGAAAAAGGCGGGGAAGAAATGCCTTTGCATAGATAAAAGAAAGAATCTTGGCGGCAACGTTTATACGGAGGAGTGGCAGGGGATCCAGGTACATAAGTACGGCGCTCACATATTTCATACTTCTAATAAGGAAATATGGGATTACGTGAATCAGTTCGCGGAGTTTAATCATTACGTGAATTCCCCCATCGCCGTATATGGGGACGAACTCTACAATCTTCCCTTTAACATGAATACCTTCAGTAAGATGTGGGGAATCCGCACTCCAAGTGAGGCGAAGGAGATCATTGAGAAGCAGAAGGCGCAGTGTGGCATAACGGAGCCGCGCAATCTCGAGGAGCAGGCGCTGTTGCTGGTCGGGCGCGACGTCTACGAAAAGCTCGTAAAGGGCTATACGGAGAAACAGTGGGGGAGGGACTGTAAGGAGCTTCCTTCCTTCATTATTAGAAGACTTCCCGTGCGTTTTACGTATGACAACAATTATTTTACGGACAGATGGCAGGGAATCCCCATGGGCGGTTATACGGCGATCGTCGAAAAGCTGCTTGAGGGAACGCCCGTGAAGCTTGGCGTGAGCTACAAGGAATTTGTTGCCTCGACCGGAGCAAAGGTGCCGGGAAGGGGCGGCGTGAACTGCAGCGGAGAGCTTGAGAGCTCTGACCGCGGGGATACGTTTGACAACATGCTGTACACGGGCATGATCGACGAGTACTTTGGATATGAGCTTGGAGAGCTTCAGTACCGTTCCCTGCGCTTTGAGGAGGAGAAGCTCCCGGACTGTGACAACTTCCAGGGTAACGCCGTGGTGAATTATACGGAGCGCGAGGTGCCTTATACCAGGATCATCGAGCACAAGCATTTTGAGTTCGGCAAGGGGGAGGGCACCGTGATCACGCGTGAGTACCCTGCAGAGTGGAAGCGCGGCGACGAACCCTATTATCCGATCAACGATGACAGAAACAATGAACTCTTTGCCGGCTACCAAAAGCTTGCGGAACGTGAACGGGGCGTCCTGTTCGGCGGAAGGCTTGGACAGTATCGCTATTACGACATGGACAAAGTCATCGCCTCTGCCTTGGAACTCGTGGAAAATATGAAGTAAAGCAAAAAGAATTTAGAAAAGGGCTAAAAAAATGATTGACGAATTGTCTCGGTACGTGATATAGTAGTCAAGCGAGAAGAATTTTAGCTCTTTTTTTTTGACTAAAAATGTGTATGATCAAAGATACGTGGAGGTAGAAAAATGCGTACAAAAATCACTCTGGCATGTACCGAATGCAAACAGCGTAACTACAATACTACCAAGGATAAGAAGACTCATCCTGACAGAATGGAGACCAAGAAGTACTGCAGATTCTGCAAGACTCACACTCTTCACAAGGAAACCAAATAATCATAGCACGACGAAGAAGCACTTTGTTAGGAGGTTATTATGGGAGATTCTTCAGAGAAGCAGGCTAAGCCCAGTTTTTGGAAGGGTTTAAAGTCTGAATATAAGAAGATTACTTGGCCTGACAGAAAGTCCGCGATTAAGCAGTCGGTCGTAGTCACCGTCATTTCGATTGTTTTGGGAGTTATCATTGCCATTCTTGATTATGGTTTCAAGTTTGGCGTTAATTTCCTGACGTCCATTTCCTGACGTCACAAAGATTCGATAAGGAGAGGTTGATTATATGGCAGAGGCAAAGTGGTACGTAGTTCATACCTATTCCGGCTATGAGAATAAGGTCAAGGCCAATATTGAGAAAACGATCGAGAACAATCCTCACTTGGCTGAACAGATCCTCGAGGTTCGCGTTCCCCTGCAGGACGTTGTGGAGGTTAAGAACGGAAAGCAGAGCGTCGTTCAGAAGAAGATGTTCCCCGGATACGTACTTCTCAACATGGACATGAATGACGACACCTGGTACGTAGTCCGCAATACCCGCGGCGTGACTGGCTTCGTAGGACCGGGAAGCAAGCCCGTTCCCCTGACTGACCTGGAGATCCGTTCTCTTGGGATCCAGACCGAAGGCGGCAAGGCAGCAGGCATTTCCATCGATTTCGCAGAGGGCGATACCATCGCGATCATTGCGGGCGTATGGAAAGATACGGTTGGCGTGGTGCAGAGGCTCGACATGGGCAAGCAGACCGCAACCATCAACGTGGAGCTCTTTGGAAGAGAGACTCCCGTAGAGATCAGCTTTGCAGAAGTAAAGAAGATCGATTAAGTCACAAAACAATGATATTTTTCAGGGCATGCCCTGCGAAATATAGAGTGGGATCAGGAGCGGATCCCCGCACACTGCGCCGAGTTACCACATTATAGGAGGTGCCAACATGGCAAACAAAGTTACAGGATCCATTAAGTTACAGATTCCTGCCGGCAAGGCAACGCCAGCTCCCCCGGTTGGTCCCGCACTGGGTCCGCATGGTGTCAACATCGTTGAATTCACCAAGCAGTT
>JAEEGL010623980.1_pt1 | contig 17638 bp, 15 predicted proteins | sample 9134231 | NCBI WGS metagenome assembly JAEEGL01 (sample SAMN16246548, study PRJNA631951) | gut metagenome | biome: gut microbiome; feature: rumen; material: fiber-attached | host: Bos | place: Iran: Karaj | collected 2018-10 | reverse complement strand
CTGCTTCATGGTGGTGAAGAACGACAGGTCGATATACAGCTTCTGGTCACCAGAGCAGTAGAACGGACCCATCTGCGCGGATCCCTGTCCGCAGGCTGTCTGTGTGCCATCGGTATAGAGCACCATGGTAGGCACCTGGTACTCCATGTCGTTCTCTTCGAAGATTTCCTTCCACACATCCTCGGTACCTGCCAGGATCTGTGTCGAGAAGCGGGCCAGCTCCTGTTCCTCCTCGGTAAACTCACGCTGGTCTTCGCTGACCTCCGTATTGGTACCCGTCAGCGAGCCCAGGCCACCATTCTCCTGAAGGGCCTGCATGCCTGCCGACAGAGGGTCGCCTCCTGAGAAGTAAGCCATCGCCATCGCAATGATCACACCTACGATGCCAGCACCGAGACCGGCCTTCTTGCCTCCGCTCATACCACGGCGGTCTTCTACATTTGAGCTTTCGCGTCGTCCATCTAAATTCATAGTTATTTCGTTTTAAAAGGTTATTGAGTATACGTAATGATCGGTGACTACGGTCTGGATCTCACCAGCAAAACTAGTGAGGACAGGCTTCATATCATTGGAGATGCCGTGGCCACTGAGTTTGACGACAGCCTCCTTCCGCGTCCACAGCTTGGTAAACTCGAAGGCAGGGTTGTCAGCATGTAGTATCGTTTCCATCTCGGCGTCGTTCATCACATAGCGTGCCAGCGACTCACTATAGCGATGGATGCTCTCGATATCAACACCTACGGGCTTGTCGCTGACCACACAGATGGCTGCCTCCTTACAATGGCTCAGATTGAAATGGATGCGAGGCCACTGGCGCAATACCGGCTTGCCGTGTTCGCCATAGTCAAAGAGCGGTGCCTCGAGGAGTCCATACTCCTCGCGTAAGGCCTGGCGAAGCAACAGATAGGCTGCCGCACACGTCTTGCGTCCCTGCTCATGCCTGAACTTCAGGCACTGCTCGCGACGCTGCTCGCTCAGCAACGGCAAGGCCTGCTCCAAGTCGAAATGGGCTATATCGTCATTCAGGTAGATCATGATGAATTACGAATTATGAATTACGAATTTGGGTTTGGGGCCAGTTCACCAGATAGAGTTGTTCGGTAGCACGCGTGAAGGCGGTATAAAGCCAGTGCAGATAGTCGGTGGTCAGCATATCATCCGTCATATAGCCTTGATCCACATAGACGTGCGCCCACTGACCGCCCTGTGCCTTGTGACAAGTGGCGGCATAGGCAAACTTCACCTGCAGGGCATTGTAGTAGCGGTCGGCCTTGACCTTCTTCAAGCGGTCAGCCTTCAGGGGGATGTCGGCATAGTCGGCCATCACCTGTTCGAAGAGCTGTTCCTGTTGCTCATGGGTCAGCGCAGGAGCCTCACTGGTCAGTGTGTCGAGCAGCACCGTAGCCGTCAGTTCTTCGTTGTTGTAGTCGGGGAACGTCATGGTCACCTCAGCAAAGCGGAAGCCATAGAGCTCGTGGATGTTCTTCACGCGACGCACGACGGCATGGTCACCATTGGCGAGGAACTCCAGGCCCGAGCCCGTACCCCAGAAGTAATTGTTCTTCACGATCATCAGCAGGTCGCCCGTACACAGTTCTTCCTCACGTCCCAGAATCTGGTTGCGGATGCCTTGGTTGAAGATGTTGGCACGTTTGTTGGAACGTGTCACCACCATCGTCTCGTCGAGGCCTACCCTACTATAGCTGCCCGACAGCGTCTCGATGAGTTCGTCGCCCATCACCCGATGGATGTCGGCAAAGCCTTGGAACAGGATCTTGGGTAATTGGGGGACTGGTCCCAGGCTGCGGATGAGTGTAGCATTATAGAGAATGCCAGAGTCCTGGCTTTGGCGAAGCACCTCGTTGAGCGTACACTCATAGACCTTCAGGCCATAGCCCTTCAACACATGGGTCATCAGGGCAGGGCTCTCCTCCTCGCCCACTGGAGGCAGCTGGGCATGGTCGCCAATGAGCATCAGACGGCAGTTGCGCCCGTTATAAACAAACTGGATGAGGTCATCGAGCACGCTTCTCCCATCACCTGACGAGAGGCTGATCATCGATGCCTCATCTACGATAAACAATGTATCGTGAGCATTGTTATAGTTCAGATCAAAAGCGCCCTCCAGAGACTTCTGGCGATAGATACGGCGATGAATGGTATAGGCGGCATGGCCTGCATATTGGGAGAACACCTTGGCAGCACGTCCGGTAGGTGCCATCAATACCAACTGCTGTTTCAGCATCAGCATGGCACGTACGATGGCTGCCGCCAGCGTCGTCTTTCCCGTTCCTGCCGAGCCACGCATCAGCATCACAGGGTAGTCACTATGGTCGGCCATGAATGCTGCAAACACATCCATTGCTACCTGCTGCTCGCCTGTCGGCACATAGCCGAAGGCACTCTGCACCCTGTATTTCAGTTCATCGCCAATCATCTATTCCTGGCGGTCTCTAAAGGAAGGGGAGCATCACTCCCACTCGATCGTTGCGGGCGGTTTCGACGAGATGTCGTAACAGACGCGATTGACGCCACGAACCTTGTTGATAATCTCGTTCGACACCTTAGCCATAAAGTCGTAAGGCAGATGAGCCCAGTCGGCAGTCATGGCATCGGTAGAGGTAACAGCACGCAAGGCAATGGGATGCTCATAGGTACGCTCATCACCCATCACACCTACGCTGCGCACAGTGGCAAGGAGGATAGCACCTGCCTGCCATACCTTATTGTATAGAGTCTCTCCATCTGTGTCAACATACTCGCGGAGTCCACGGATATAGATATCGTCGGCATCCTGAAGAATGCGGACACGTTCGGGCGTGATATCACCCAAGATACGTACGGCAAGACCAGGACCAGGGAAGGGATGGCGCGTAATCAGGTGTTCGGGCATACCCAACTGGCGACCCACGCGACGCACCTCATCCTTGAAGAGCCACTTGAGGGGCTCGCAGAGCTGGAGGTTCATCTCCTTGGGCAGTCCACCGACATTATGATGGCTCTTGATGACCTTGCCAGTGATATTGAGCGACTCAATACGGTCGGGATAGATGGTACCCTGTGCCAACCACTTGGCATCCGTAATCTTATGGGCCTCAGCATTGAACACCTCGACGAAGTCGCGTCCGATAATCTTGCGCTTCTGCTCCGGATCGGTAACGCCAGCCAGATCGCCAAAGAACTTCTCAGAAGCATCAACACCGATGACATTGAGGCCAAGGCACTGGTAGTCGTTCATCACCTGCTGGAACTCATTCTTGCGCAGCATGCCGTGGTCAACGAAGATACAGGTCAGGCGATTGCCAATGGCCTTGTTCAGCAAAACGGCAGCGACTGACGAGTCAACGCCTCCTGAGAGACCCAGGATGACACGATCGTTGCCCAGCTGCTCCTTCAGTTCAGCAACAGTGCTGTCAACAAACGAGGCGGCACTCCACTCCTGCTTGCTGCCACAGATATCTACCACGAAGTTTTTCAACAGCTGCGTACCCTGAGAGGTGTGATACACTTCCGGATGGAACTGCACGGCCCAAACGGGCTGGCTGGTAGAAGCAAAGGCGGCGTTGGTCACATCCTTGGTGCTGCCAATGACTTTGAAGTCACTGGGGATGGCCGTGATGGTATCGCCATGCGACATCCATACCTGTGAATGCTGTTCAAAACCCTTGAAGAGGGCATTCGTGGTATCTACCGTCTGCAGGTTGGCACGTCCATACTCACGCGAGTCGGCCTTCTCAACTTTGCCGCCCAGAGTGTTCGAAATGAATTGCGCACCATAGCAGATGCCCAACACGGGGACGCGTCCGACGAACTGAGAGAGGTCAACCTTAAAGGCCTCAGGGTCGTGGACACTATAGGGTGAGCCAGAGAGGATGACGCCAATCACCGAGTCATCACCTACAGGGAACTTGTTGTAGGGAAGAATCTCGCAAAAGGTATCAAGCTCGCGCACCCTACGGCCAATCAGCTGCGTAGTCTGCGATCCGAAATCGAGAATGATTATTTTTTGCATGTCTATAGTTGTTTGATAAATTGTTCTGCTTGGTCGAGCGAGTCGAGTTTGCCAACATCAAGAACCTGAAGATCGTCCTTGACGAGTCCTACGATATGGGAGCGGTGACAAACGCTGAGGTAGAAATCGATGATGGGGAAACGCTCAGGAAAGCGATCCATCAGTGGGAACAGGCGTGGCGAGAAGCTGTGGATGCCAGAGAAGGCAAACATGCTAAGCGGCTCACCATGCTGGGAGAGCCCCGTACGACGTACATACTCGTAGGGCGACTTCACCTCACCCGTCTCAATATTCGTCCATCCCATCAGGCGCATGGCATTGTCGAAGAGCAGATAGCGCTTGGTCTTACGACGACTCACGACGAGCACCGCATCCTCATCGGCCAGATGCTGATGCGACAGCCATGCATAATCGATATTATCGAGGATATCGACATTGTGAATAAGAATGGGAGAATCATCATGAAACAGCATCTGGGCCTTCTTGAGTGCCCCACCCGTCTCAAGCAGTTCATCGCGCTCATCGCTGAAATGTACAAGGGGCGCATAGTCCTGTTGGGCGACATGGTCGATAATCTGTTGGGCAAAATGGTGCACGTTGACTACAAAACGGTCGTAGCCCTGTGCCATGAGTCGGCGAATATTCAGGTCGAGCAGTGGCGTGCCTCCGACAGGTACCAGCGCCTTCGGCATGGTATTCGTCAAGGGCTTCAATCGTGTGCCCAGGCCTGCAGCCAGAATCATAGCCTGTTTCATGCGGAATAAGATTTGGGTGAGCCTCTTGTCGGATTCGAACCAACGACCCCGAGATTACAAATCACGTGCTCTGGCCAACTGAGCTAAAGAGGCGGGTGGGCAGCGGTCTACATCGCGCCGCTACAACCAAGTACCCTTGCTATGTTCCCATCCTGGGGGATTCCGAGGGAGCTGGCCGTGCAGGACTGCCCGTCTTTTGCGGCTGCAAAGGTAACTCTTTTTTTGTTATCCCGCAAATAAATTGCGATTTATTTTGCTTTTTGCGCATTTTGCACTACCTTTGCAGCCATAAATCAAGAAAAACTTATGGATATATCTGTAGTAATACCTTTATATAATGAGGATGAGTCGCTTCCAGAACTGTACAGTTGGATAGAGCGTGTGATGACCCAGAACAACTTTTCGTTCGAAGTCATTTTCGTGAACGACGGCTCTACCGACCGCTCATGGGAAGTCATCAGCGAACTGGCAGAGAAGTCAGATCACGTCAAAGGCATCAAGTTCCGTCGCAACTACGGCAAGAGCCCTGCGCTCTACTGTGGCTTCAAGGAGGCTCAGGGTGACGTAGTCATCACGATGGATGCCGATCTGCAGGACTCACCCGACGAGATTCCTGAACTGTACAAGATGATCAAGGAAGACGGTTACGACCTGGTGAGCGGCTACAAGCAGAACCGCAGTCAGGGCGACCCCTTGTCGAAGACCATCCCCACCAAGCTCTTTAACGCCACCACCCGCAAGGTGAGCGGTATCAAGAACCTGCACGACTTCAACTGCGGACTGAAGGCCTATCGCAAGGAGGTGGTGAAGAATATCGAGGTATTTGGCGAGATGCACCGTTTCATCCCCTATCTGGCCAAGAATGCCGGTTTCGACAAGATTGGCGAGAAGCCTGTACACCACCAGAAGCGCCAGTACGGTAAATCGAAGTTTATGGGCTGGAACCGCTTTGTGAATGGTTATCTGGACCTGATGACACTGTGGTTCCTCGGCACCTTTGGCAAGAAGCCCATGCACGTCTTCGGATTCCTGGGCACCATCGTGTTCCTCATTGGTTTCCTCGCAGCATTCTTCCTGGGCGCTCAGAAGGCGTGGGCCCTCTACAATGGTGTCCCCATGCGCCTGGTCACCGACTCGCCCTATTTCTTCATCGCACTGACCATGATGATGATTGGTACCCAACTGTTCCTTGCAGGATTCCTGGGCGACCTGATCAGCCGCAATAGTGCCGGACGCAACGACTACCAGATAGAAGAGACGCTACGCATTTAAACATGAAGAAGATCAGCGTCATATTATCCGTCATGGCAGCCATCGTGTTGGCGGCATGTTCCAGCATCGACTGTCCTGTCAAGAACAAGGTGGAGACTACCTATGCCCTGAAGAAACCCAACGGGAAAACGGACACGTTGGGTGTTGACACCTTGAGTGTCTGGATTCATCGCATCGAATATAAAGACGGCAAGAGAGACTCTACGGTCATCAACAGGCTATGTGGTTCGAAAGGTACCTCATTCGCCGTTGCCATGAGTTACGTCATGCCAGAAGACTCGCTCTTCACACTACTGAAAAATAATAAAGGAGGCGAATGGCGCGACACCATCTGCGTCAGCAAGGAGAACACCGAGCATTTCGAGAGTGTCGATTGCAGGGCGACCTATTTCCACCAGATCACCGCGCTGACGTACACGAAGAATGGCATCGACTCTATCAAGCTCAACAACCGCGAAGTAAACTATGACACATCAGAGCATTTCTACCTATATCTCAAAGCTGACCGTTAGCCTGCTGTTGCTGATGATGGCTCAGAGCCTCTCGGCACAGAAGCATATCAAGGCGGAGAAAGACTCGATTGCTTTCTTCCGCGGCTTTGCGGTATCGTTTGACCTCGTAGGTCCCGCCAGAATCATGCTGAGCGACTATGGCGAATACGAGGGTGCTCTTCGTATCAATCTGCACGACCAGTGGTTCCCCATTTTCGAGGTGGGAGTGGGTCATGCCAAACACAACAAAGACGACATAACAGGACTGTATTATAAGACCACAGCGCCCTATTTCCGCATCGGTATGGACTGGAACATCATGAAGAAGAAGCATGAGCCCTACCGTATCTTTGCAGGATTCCGCTATGCCTTCACCACCTACAAGTGCGATATCATCAACGACGAAATGAAAGACCCCGTCTGGAGAACCAAATCGTATTTCGGTGTCGAAGGCATGAGTTGTCAGCAACACTGGCTGGAGGCGGTATTCGGCATCGATGCCAGAATCATGGGGCCCTTCCATCTGGGATGGAACATACGCTATAAACGGCGTCTCTACCACAAGGAGGGCGACATCGGCAACTCATGGTATGTGCCGGGCTTCGGCCTCAACGACACTGACAACATGTCGGCCAACTTCAATGTGATTATCGATATCTAACCTAACACTACCAAATAATAATGGACGAACTACGAAAAAAGCGACTACTGTGGCAGATACCCTTTTTGCTGCTGCTCATCGTCGGCACAGTACTCATCATACGTCAGCAGCGCAGCATACCCTACCAACACTGTTCGGGGCTTATCTTCGGCACGACATACCATCTCACCTACCAGTATGATACTGACCTGAAGAAAGAGATAGAGGCCAAGATGCAGGAGGTGGACAACGCCCTCTCGATGTTCAACGAGAACAGCATCATCTCGCGTATCAACAGCAACCGCGACATGAAACCCAACGAGATGTTCCTCGAGGTGTTCCGTCAAGCCCAGGAGATCAGTGACGACACCCATGGCAGCTTCGACATCACCGTAGGGCCACTGGTCAACGCATGGGGTTTCGGATTCAAGAACGAGCAGCTGCCCGACAAGCACGCCGTAGACTCTCTCATGGCCATGATAGGTTATAAGAAGGTGCGCTACGATGGCCAACGCATCGTCAAGAGCGACAAACGTATCACGCTCGACTGTTCGGCCATCGCCAAGGGCTATGGTGTCGATGCCGTAGCAAAACTGCTGGCATCGAAAGGCATCAACAACTTCCTCGTGGAGATAGGCGGAGAAATCGTGACACGCGGCATCAGCGAGAAGCGACTGCCCTGGAAGATAGGCGTCACCAAACCCACCAACGACCCACTGAATGAGGGACAGGAGTTGCAGACGACACTCAACGTCACAGACAAGGCCATGGCCACCAGCGGCAACTATCGTAACTTCTATTATAAAGGCAAAAAGAAATATGCCCACACGATAGACCCCAAGACGGGCTATCCCGTTCAGCACAACATTCTCTCGGCCACGGTTCTCACAGACCAATGCATGCGTGCTGACGCCTATGCCACAGCCTTTATGGTGATAGGCTTTGACGAAGCGCTGAAGGTACTGGAGCGTAACCCCGACCTGATGGCCTACCTCATCTATGATGACAACGGAGAGAACAAGGTGTGGTACTCGCCATCGCTGAAAGACAAGATAGCGCAATAAGACGATTCCATCATGACCATCTACGACCAGCTGCTGCAATTCCCGCTCTTTCAGGGCATGAGTCATGCCGACCTGATGGAGGTCGTCACGCACACGAAGTTCGGATTCAGCAAGCTTGCGCCCGAGAAGTATCTGGTCAAGGAGGGTGATGCGTGCAAGCATCTGATTTTCCTGACACATGGTGTCCTGAGATGTGAGACCATCAGCGACGACCATTCCTGTCGCGTGATAGAGAGCGTCAAGGCGCCCTATACCATTCAGCCAGACCACCTCTTTGGACTCTCACAGCGTTATACCACGACGTTCAAGACGGCCACCCCCTGCAACATGATTACCATCGACAAGCAGGAGGTGCTACTCCTATTTGATACCCAGCTCGTATTTCGTCTGAACATGCTTAACATCATGGCCACTGAGAGCCAGCGACTGCGACACTATGCCTGGCGCTCGGCTCCCAAAAGCATGCGTGAGCGCTTGGTGCGCTTCTTCTTCTCGCGATGTATCCATCCCGCAGGACCCAAGACGTTCATGGTCCTGATGCAGCACATTGCCGACGAGCTCAACGACAGTCGCCTCGACATCAGCCGCGCACTCAACGCCATGCAGGAGGACGGACAGCTGACACTGCATCGAGGCCGTATCGAGATACCCATGCTGGAACGACTGCTCATGTAACGTTAATTCTTTTTAATCCTGCCATTATTTCATTCCTTTGTTGTACCTTTGCAGGTTGATTAGGAAACGTTATTATGAGTGAAATAAGATTCTCAACGCCACACTCTGACCGTGGGTCAGAGAACCCATTTTTCGAACCGTATGGCACACCACACGATACGGTGCCGTTTGACCGTATCCGTCTGGAACACTACGAAGAAGCTTTCCTTGAAGGCATTCGTCGTGACAACGAACAGATCGAGAAGACCATCAACAATCCTGAGAAGCCGACCTTCGACAATACCATCATCAATACCGAGGAGGATGAGGGCTATTACGACTTGCTATCACGCGTGTCGACGGTATTCTTCAACCTGTTGAGTGCCGAGACCAATGACGAGATGGATGCCTTGGCGCAGAAGATGCAGCCCCTGCTGACCCAGCATGCCAACGACGTACGCCTCAACCCACGACTCTTCGAACGTGTCCGACAGGTTCACCTGCACCATCGCCGACTGACGCCCGAAGAACAGATGTTGCTCGACAACTGCTACGACGGATTCGTGCGCAGTGGTGCCTTGCTCGACGATGCCGGCAAGGACAAGTTGCGCCAGCTGACTGAAGAAGCCTCGATGCTCAGCCTGCAGTTCTCTCAGAACCTGCTGAAGGAAAATAAGGCTTTCGAACTTCATATTACCGACGAGGCCCAACTCGACGGGCTGCCCGATACTGCTCGCGAGGCTGCGGCACTGACTGCCCAGGAACAAGGCAAGCAGGGCTGGGTGTTCACCCTCGACATGCCCAGTTATTCGCCCTTTATGACCTATTCCACACAGCGTGAACTGAGGAAGCAGCTGTATATGGCACGTAACACGGTATGTACCCACGACAATAGTGAGAACAATTTCGACATCTGTAAGCGCATCATCAATCTGCGTCGCGAGATTGCCCAACTGTTGGGCTACAAGACCTATGCCGACTATGTGTTGAAACGTCGTATGGCCTCCAATCCACGAAAGGTCTATCGTCTGCTCGACGACCTCGTGGATGCCTATAAGCCCACCGCTATCAAAGAGCGCGAGGAGCTGAAAAAGATGGCGAAAGCGGAACTGAAACCTTGGGATGCCGGCTTCTATTCGCACAAGCTGCAGATGAAGAAATACAACATCGACCAGGAGATGCTACGTCCCTACTTCGAACTGTCGAAGGTCATTGACGGCGTCTTCGGACTGGCCAACCGCCTCTATGGCATCACCTTTAAGAAGAATAAGGACATCCCTGTCTATCATCCTGATGTCAAGGCCTATGAGGTGTTCGACAAGGATGGCTCGTATCTCGCCGTATTCTATGCCGACTTCCATCCTCGCAAAGGCAAGCAGGGCGGTGCGTGGATGACATCGTATCAGGGACAGTGTATCGACAGGAAAGGAGAAAACATACGTCCCCACGTCTCTGTGGTGATGAACCTGACAAAGCCGACCGCTGAGAGACCTGCCCTGCTGACACTTGGCGAGGTTGAGACGTTCCTTCATGAGTTCGGGCACTCGTTGCATGGCATTTTCGCCAATACGCGTTTCGAATCGTTGTCAGGTACCAACGTGTGGTGGGATTTCGTTGAACTGCCCTCGCAGTTCATGGAGAACTATGCCGTCGAGAAAGAATTCCTGCGCACCTTTGCCTTCCACCACCAAACAGGCGAGCCCCTTCCCGACGAGCTGATCACCCGCATCATCAAAAGCCGCAACTTCATGGCTGCTACAGCCTGTCTACGACAGGTCAGCTTAGGCCTGCTCGACATGGCCTGCTACACACAGCGGGAGGCGTTTACTTCCGACATCATCCCCTTTGAGAAGCAGGCCTGGAAGAAAGCCATTCTGGGTCGTCAACTGCCCGATACGTGTATGACGGTACAGTTCTCGCACATCATGGCTGGCGGTTATGCGGCCGGATACTATAGCTACAAATGGGCCGAGGTGCTCGATGCCGACGCTTTCAGCGTATTCAAGCGCCATGGCATCTTCAATCAGCAGACGGCTCAGCGCTTCCGCGACGAGATACTCTCTAAGGGTGGTACGGAACACCCGATGACGCTCTACAAGCGCTTCCGTGGCTGTGAACCAACAATAGAAGCTTTACTCAAGAGAAATGGAATCAAAACAAAGAAGATTTGATCTGCGCTATCTGGAGATGGCCCGCATCTGGGCTAAGAACTCCTACTGCCAGCGCCGCCAAGTAGGCGCACTGGTGGTCAAGAACAACATGATCATCAGTGACGGATACAATGGTACGCCCAGCGGCTTCGAGAACATCTGCGAAGACGACAACGGCATCACCAAACCCTATGTGCTGCATGCTGAGGCCAACGCCATCACCAAACTGGCTCGCTCGTCGAACAACTCCGACGGTGCCACGATTTATATCACTGCTTCACCATGCATCGAGTGTGCCAAGCTCATCATCCAGTCGGGCATCAAGCGAGTTGTATATGGCGAGAAATACCGCCTGACTGATGGCATCGAACTGTTAGAGCGTGCAGGCATTGAGGTAGTCTACCTCGGAGAGTGACGAGACATCGAAATATCGGAACAACGAATCATCGAAACAACGAAATATCGACAATGAACAACAAAAGAAGCAGCCGCCTCATGCCCCTGTTGATGGCCATCAGCGTGGTCATCGGTATTCTGATTGGCACCTTCTATGCCAACCATTTCTCGGGCAACCGACTCAGCATCATCAATTCCAGCAGCAACAAGCTCAACAATCTGCTGCATATCATCGACGACCAATATGTCGATACGGTCAATGTCAACGACCTCGTAGAGAAAGCGATGCCGCAGATTCTGGCCGAGCTCGACCCCCACTCCGTCTATATCTCCGCCAAGGATGTTCAGCAGGCCAACGACGACCTTCGTGGCTCGTTCTCAGGTGTGGGCATTGAGTTCACCATCCGTCAGGATACGCTCCACGTTCAACAGGTTATCAGCAATGGTCCTGCCGAACGGGCAGGCGTCATCGCTGGCGATAAGATTGTCACTGTCGACGACAAGCCTTTTACGGGCAAGACACTGACCAATGAGGAGGCTATGCACCGTCTGAAGGGTCCCAAGGATACGAAGGTGAAGGTGGGCATCATGCGCTACGGCGAGCAAAAGATACGGCAGATTGTCATCACTCGCGGTGAGATTCCTACCAAGAGTATTACTGCGACCTACATGCTGGACGACAATACGGGTTATATCCGCATCAAAAACTTCGGAGAGAACACCTATCCTGAACTGCTCATCGCGCTGGCCAAACTGTCACAGGAGAGTTTCAAGAGCCTCTGTATCGACCTAAGAGGCAATACGGGTGGCTACCTGCAGTCGGCAGTACAGATTGCTAATGAATTCCTGCCCAAGAACCGCCTCATCGTCTATACCCAGGGACGTAAGTCGCCCCGTCAGGAATATCGTAGCGATGGGCGTGGCAGCTATCAGCAACTGCCTCTCGTGGTATTGATCGACGAGGGGTCGGCATCAGCCTCTGAGATTCTCGCGGGAGCTATTCAGGATAACGACCGCGGCACCATCATCGGCCGTCGTTCTTTTGGCAAGGGTCTCGTGCAACAGCCTATTGCCTTCAGCGACCAGTCCATGATACGCCTCACAATCGCCCGCTACTATTCACCTTCCGGACGCTGTATCCAGAAACCTTATGTGGCAGGCAGCAACAAAGATTATGAGGAAGACATCCTGACGCGCTATGTGCATGGAGAGTTCTTCTCTCAAGACAGCATCAAGCACGAGGGCAAGGAGTATCACACCAACAACGGACGTCCTGTCTTCGGGGGTGGTGGCATCACTCCCGACATCTTCGTGGCAGAGGATACCACTGATGTCACTTCCTACTACAAACAAGCTTCCATGAGCGGACAGATCATCATGTTCTCCTACAACTATACTGACGAGAATCGTGCGAAACTCAGTCAGATGGATGACATCAACGAGATGGCGACCTACTTGAAGCATCAGAACATCGTAGACCGTTTTGCTACCTATGCTGACAAGAATGGACTGCGTCGCCGCAACCTGATGATTCAGAAGTCTCACAAGCTGCTGGAGCGTTTCATCATCAGTCGCATCATCTACAACATGATGAAAGAAGAGGCGTGGATGATGTATCTCAACAGTGATGACCCTGCCATCACAGAAACGCTCAAGGTGATGCGCGAGGGCAAAGCTTTCCCGAAGAATGACCAAGGAGGAACTGAGAAGAAACATTAAGCAACTGCCGACACCCACACCAGAGGAGTCGGCAGCTACGATGCAGCGGTTATACTGTCATCCGCATTTCATGGCGGCTCAAACCATCATGCTCTTTAATGCCCTTCCCGACGAACCAGCTACCCTACCCTTGCTTGATGCACTATGTGCTGAGGGACGTACGATACTGCTACCGCGTGTAACCAGTGATACCGATATGGAACTACGTCGCTATACGGGCACTAAAGACCTCAAGCGTGGTGCCTTTGGCATTATGGAGCCCACAGGGGCTTTATTTACTGACTATGAGAAAATTGAGGTCGTGGTCGTACCTGGTATGGCGTTCGATGCTGCGGGGCACCGTCTGGGACGCGGCAAAGGCTACTACGATCGTTTCCTGTCCCTCGTCCCTGAGGCCTACAAGATTGGTGTCTGTCTGCCATCGCATCTGGTCAACCATGTGCCTACCGACGACCACGACGTCGTGATGGATACTGTCATCACCTGACGACAATATCCCTTTATCACTTCTTTACCACAACTTTCTTACCGTTATGTATATAAATACCTGGACGTGTCGGTATAGCGACAGGACACCCGCTGAGATCATAATAGGGATGATGCGATGACTGTCTGTCCGTCACAACCTGACTACTGATGCCTGTATAGGGCGTAATGTCCTGCTCGGGATAACTACCACGTACATAGATGCGATACCCCTTCGCATCAAGACTGAAGACATGCGTCTCCCTAAATGTCTCCGATTTACGACTCGTACCCTGTGCTATCGTCTCACTGTCCAGCCACAGACTCCACTCACCAGCTGTCAGACCCGTGATGGTAGCTGTACCCGCTGTCGTCCCCATATTAAGCACGACAAATACCTCACTGTCTCCCAACGTTCGTGTATACGCCAGTACAGCAGTGTTGTTGGTAACTGTTTTCCAGTTCACCGCCGGGTTGTCGGTTCCCTGCTTGGCGTCGCTCAGAGCAGCCACATCATGCTTCAGCGCAAAGAGGGTGCGTAGCGTATTCAGCATCTTATCATCCTTGGTATTCCAGTTGATTTTGGTATCGTTAAAATAGTCGAGGGCCTGATTGCCACCCGTTTCCTGACCATTGTATATCAGCGGCATACCATATACCGTATAGGCCAGCACCGTCAGCGCATAACGGTTGTCACCATACTTCTGCGTCAGCGTCTTCTTCTGCTCGTTCCAGTTCTGGTCGTGATTCGTGACGTAGAGCATACGCCCGAACGTGAGTCCTGCGGACTTCTCGAGCAACGTATTGACAAAGGCTTTCAGGCGGGATGATGCAGTGCCTGTGGCATAGTTGGCCAGCGAAGATTGAAACTGCCACGCATAGTCATAGTCAAAGCCTACGGTTTTCAGCCTCGTGGCATCAGAAGCGATATCAGCCTCACCCAAGAAGGTGATGGTCTTGTCTGCCTTATACGACTTGATGGCCGGAATGGTCGTCTGCCAATAGCTCGTGGGAATCTTCTGACTGCTGATGTAGTCACAACGGTAACCGTCGATGTCGGCCTCGTCTATCCAAAACTTCAGACAGTCGTTCATGGCCTCCACCAACGCTGCGTTGTTATAGTCCAACTGCCACACGTCGCTATAGTTGTTCGGGTGGATCATCTGTCCGCCACTCTTCGCATAGTATTCCGGATGCGTCGTCACCCACTCGGCATTGGTCGCCGTATGGTTGGGTACCCAGTCCAGCCACACCTCTATGCCCAACTCATGGGCACCAGCCACAAAAGACTTCAAATCAGCAATGCTTCCATATTTCGGATTGGTCTTCTGGAAATTCGTGGCGGCATACGGGCTGTTAATGCCTCCACCACGCGGATAGATAGGCATCAGCCATACGATGTCGACACCCAGCGATTTCAGCTCGCCCAGACGAGCCTGAGCAGCTGCAAAGGTGCCCTCTGTTGAGAACGAACCCACGTTCATCTCATAGATAACACGCCGTCCCTCTGCACGCCTCCCTGCAGCGTTGTTGATTTGGTCAACAAAGTCGGCTGAGAAAGCATGTTGCACAATAGTCGTCAATAACCCTAAGAATATAAGTTTTTTCATAAAACGATACTTGATTGATAAAAATAAAGGCTGGCCATTCTTCTCAGAGCAGCCAGCCCGCTCTACTAACTTTAAATTACAGCAATTCTATTATGCCAAATGATGAAGCATATATTACTGTAATACGTAAACCCCATATCCGTATGGCTCCAACTGAATACCAGTCGACTCATCCAACGATACGGTCTTTATATCAACATCTCCACCGATAGTCTTACTGTCAAGCCATTGTTCATAGCTTCCTGCGGGTAGATTGGCTACAACGGCAGAGGCATCCTTCGAACCGAAGTTCACCACGGCCACTACAGGGCCGCGTTTCCACACCAGCACATCAGCAGCACTCGTCGTGAGAAATTCCACAGGTGCATTGTCGGCCAAAGAAGGCTGCTGATGGTGCAAGGCAATGAGCGTACGGATGGTATTCAACATCTTGCGGTCCTCTAAATTCCACTTCACCTTCGCATCGGTGAAGTAGTTTAGCGTATCGGGATCTCCAATCTCCTGACCATTATAAATCAGTGGCATGCCATAGAAGGTAAATTCCAGTACGGACATTCCATAACGATTGTCTCCATAGAAGTCTTTCAGTGTATGGCCGCCGTCATTGTAATTCTGGTCGTGATTCGTCAGATAGACCATACGACGGTTCTTGACCTTCGATGACTTATCCAGGAAGCGCAGGCATATCTGCTTCAGCGTATCAGCACTGAAGCCCTGACGGCATAAATGTGCAATAGATCCCTGCAGGTTCCAAGCATAGTCATAGTCGAAGCCACAGGAATCAATACGTTGGTTGGCCCGATCAGTGATGTCTGTCTCGCTCATCAACTCCACCTTACGGGCTATCGGCAGACTCTTCAACTGGGCGATAATATCCTGCCAGTAAGCAACGGGGATGGTGGGACTGCTAACATAGTCACAGCGATAACCGTCGACGCCGCACTCCTCTACCCAGTATTTCAGCGTGCTGTTCATCTCCTCCACCAGCGCCTCATTCTGGTAGTTCAACTCCAGCACATCGCCCCAGCCATGAGGATGTATCATCTGACCCTTCGCATCCTTTGTGAAATAGTCGGGATGACTCTCCACCCAAGGATTCTCCTGAGCCACATGGTTGGGAACCCAGTCCAGCCATACCTTCATACCCAACTCATGGGCACGGGCGACGAAGGCTTTCAGGTCATCCACTGTACCATAGTCAGGATTCACAGCACGGAAGTCCATCGAGGCATAAGGACTATGCATCGTAGCACCACGCGGATAGATAGGCATCAGCCAAACAATGTCGATACCCAGTGTGTCCAAGCGGTCCAGACCCTGCTGAGCAGCCTTAAAGGTTCCTTCAGCAGTGAAGGCGCCTACATTCATCTGGTAGATCACACGGTTCCCGTCGCTGACGGGGTCTGTGCAGTCAACGACCACACGCTGTGTGCCCTGCCCACAAGATGTGAGCAGGAGCAACAGGGCAATTAGTGAAATAGAATATTTCTTCATGTGTTAATGTTATCGAATCATGCTTTTCTTTCCATTGATAATATAGAGTCCCTTGGGCAAACGACTGCCGGCCGTACCGACTTTTCTACCTTGAAGATCATAGACGTCGAGGCTGTTAGCCATCGGCTCAACGATAGTGCGGATGCCTGAAGTGGTAACTTCGGTCACCGCCGTATCGGTCACACGCAGATAGTAGTCGCGATCAGCAGTAATAGTGAAATCTGTCACTTGCTTGCCATTGTTCCAGTTGTTGAAGATGAGATTGTATGAACCACTCTCTGCATCGAGCAAGAATACCTTATAGACGTTGCCGTCAATGGTTTTCTCGTCCACCCAGCTCTCACCAGGCCATGCGCCAAAGAGCTCACCGTCGCCCCAAGCATACAGGCCCAGTGCGTCGTAGCCTGTTTCGTCAATGGCATAGATATAGTGTTTGGCAGTAGGAACGGCAGGCAGCTCACCTGTCAGTTGGAAGTTGTCGATAGCCAGCGCCATAGCACCAGCAGCATTGTCGCCAGAAGTGACGGTGATGTTCCAAGCCAGATAGAAGTCCACACCAGGCTGCATCTTCGCATCAAGTACAGCACTGACAGACTTTACGTCACCAGGAATGGTGGCATAGCCCTCAGTGGCAGCATCGGCAGCAAACGTCGTACAGAAGTCGTTGCCTGCTGATGTCCAGTTGCGACCATCGACAGAGTAATACATCTGAACTGTGAAGCCTGCGGCATTGTTGCCCTTGCGATACTTCTCCACATCATAGTTGATTTGAAGGTTCTCGATGTTCTTGACACCTGTGTTCAGAAAGTGAGCATAGACGTTGACACAACGTGTACCGTCAGCCACACCGGTAGAGATACCACCCACGGCACGATCGCTGCTGTCATCCTGTCCGAAGTTCCACAGACCATTCTTG
>JAEEGL016443933.1_pt1 | contig 17639 bp, 11 predicted proteins | sample 9134231 | NCBI WGS metagenome assembly JAEEGL01 (sample SAMN16246548, study PRJNA631951) | gut metagenome | biome: gut microbiome; feature: rumen; material: fiber-attached | host: Bos | place: Iran: Karaj | collected 2018-10 | reverse complement strand
ATTTTTTGTTACACGGCTTAAGTCTGACTGTATTATCACCCGGCGTAATGTTGCATTGTTGCAGGAATTCCTCAAAGCCCGCAAGATTTTCAGGCTGCCTTACAAGCCATGGTATATGCGCATCACACCCGATAACAACAGGCGCACCCATATCGGATGCCATTTTGAAAAAGTCGGCCCTCGGGTAGTTCCTCTCATCATAGAATCCGTACATATTTACCTCAAGAGGCAAATCCAGTTCCACAGATGCCTCTGCAATTCTGCTCATATGCTTAAGAAATATCCTGCTGTCTCCTGTGTAATTGATAAGATCAGGATGAGCCAGATATGAAAATACTCCCGTTCTCATTCCCTCTATCGTACAGTCAACATATGCCTTCAGCCTCTCTTCGTCATCTGTTCCGCTTCCTGCGTAGAAACCCTCTATCTCATCGGGAACGTGATGCTGTCCCTGTATTATGTAATCAACAGGATATTTATGAAGTATATCCATTAATCTGTCAAAGTACTTAACCGTATACTCAACCTCAAATCCGATTAGTACTTCTATATGATCCCTGTATTTTTCTTTTAATGCTTTAAGTGTTTCTATATATCCGGGAAGTTCATCCATGGTCATCCTTATTCCCGAAATATATCCTTCCGGAAAAGGCTGAGGTGTATGATCTGCAAACCCAAGTATCTTGAATCCCTGAGCTATTGCTTGTTCGATATATTCCTCTTCCCTGCCCTCAGCATGTCTACACCGCACTGTGTGAGTGTGATAATTAGCTAACATAACCGTTCCTTCTATACTAAACCGGGATATCTGCCCCTGACTCATTCAAATGAAGCTAACCACATTATTATTTATCTTTGAATACATAAAGTCGCCATTCGACTCCCTTTATATACGGGAAAACAGGATCCACCGGATCCTGTTTTTTCGTATGGACCTGAGGGGAGTCGAACCCCTGTCCGAAAGCCCTTTCATTAAGACTTCTCCCATCACAGTCACTCTTTTTTTGATTCCCCCTTCGGTACGCCGGGTGACAGGCTTACCGCGTCGGTAGCTTCATGGTTGCTTCTTAAGCCTCAAAGCTTTGGCTTAAGAGTTCCCCGCAGGTTTGATGCCCTTACCCGGCGCAGCGGGAGACCCCGGAAGGACAAGCTGCTCTTAGGCAGCTAATGCTAAATTAGGCTTAGCGTTTATATTTAGTTCCCCGGTTTAACGTGGAATGGGACCACGGATGGCTATCCTAACTGCTAGACCCCCGTCGAAACCAGTACAAGCCCTTGCAGTTTCATGCGGCTTCACATGCCGCATTCACTAAATTATTATGCAACGATTATTTCCGTTGTTGCTAATATAGTATATATTAATTTACATCTTTGGTCAATGAACCAACGGTTTAAATTACGCTTCTGATCAAAGTTAAATCTGTGCCATAAACAACACAGACCTTCCTGACCGATCACAGATTCCTTACCTTGAAATCCCTCTCAGCCTCACGCCTTGCATCCTTCTTTGCTATATCCTGTCGCTTGTCATAGAGCTTCTTACCCTTGGCAAGCCCTATCTCCACCTTCACAAGACTCCCCTTAAGATATACCTGAAGAGGTACAATCGTATAACCCTGCTCTGTCAGCTTGCCGGAGAGCTTACGGATCTCCTGTCTATGGAGCAGCAGCTTTCTTGTACGGAGCGGATCTCTGTTAAAGATGTTTCCTTTCTCATAAGGACTTATATGCATTCCCACTATGAATACCTCGCCCTTGTCGATCCGTATATAAGATTCTTTAACAGAACACTTCCCCATACGTAACGACTTTATCTCTGTTCCGTACAGCTCTATCCCCGTCTCATACTTATCTTCTATGAAATAATCATGATATGCCTTTTTGTTGTTCGCTATCAGCTTAAATGATGACTTCTCCTTAGCCATTATCCTATCCTCTCATTCAAGAACGAAATCCACCGCCCGAAGATCCATATCCACAGCGTTCACCCTTACGTTTACCGTCTGGCCAAGCACGTATCTTTTATGTGTTCTTTCACCGATCAGCTCATAACTGTCCTCATTGTAATAGAAGTAATCTCCTTCTATCTTCGAGATATGAACCAGTCCCTCCACGGTATTGGGCAGCTCCACGTATATTCCCCAATTGGTAACCCCGGAAATAACTCCCGTGAAGACATCTCCTATATGCTTCTTCATATACTGAGCCTTCTTAAGCTTATCGGTCTCCCGTTCCGCTTCATCCGCAAGGCGTTCCCTGCTGCTCGACAGGGCAGCCACATCATCAAGTATACCATCATAATGCCCTATCCTCTCATGCTTAAGCTTTCCATGCAGGCTCTCCTTGATAATACGATGTATCTGCAGATCCGGATACCGTCTTATCGGAGAAGTAAAATGACAGTAATACCTGCAGGCCAGTCCGAAATGCCCGGCGCATGTCGTTGAATACTTAGCCCGCTGCATGGCCCGAAGCGTCAGCCTGCTTATTAACGCTTCCTGCGGAGAACCCTCAATTCTCTCAAGCAGCCCCTGCAGCTCGCGCGGATGAACCTCATCATTCCTTACCTTAATGCCGAAGCCGAAATTCCGGATGAACATCTCCAGCTTCCTGATCTTCTCAGGATCCGGCTCCTCATGAATCCTGTAAACAAACGGTATCTCCATCCTGTTATAATGCTCAGCCACGGTCTCATTTGCGGCAAGCATGAAATCCTCGATAAGTCTTGTGGCAGTGTTTCTCTCATATGGTTTTATGTCAACCACTTCACCATTCTCATCAAGTATTATCTTTGTTTCCGGCAGATCAAAATCGATCGATCCTCTTCTCTTCCTCCCCGCACGTAATATATCGGACAGTTCCTTCATAAGCATGAACATCGGAACCAGCTCTTCATATTCCTTAATCAGGGCTTCATCCCTGTCCTCTATTATAGCCTTCACCGCAGTATATGTCATTCTTTTATTGGTCTTTATAACGCTTTCGGCAATCTCATGTTCTATAAGCCGCCCTCTTGGATCAAAGGTCATTATACAGCTAAGGGTCAGTCTGTCTACGCTCTCATTGAGCGAACATATTCCGTTACTCAGCCGGTGCGGAAGCATGGGGATCACTCTGTCTGCAAGATATACGCTGGTCCCTCTTCGAAGCGCTTCCTTATCAAGCGCAGATCCCTCGCGTACATATTCCGTGACATCTGCTATATGGACACCCAGGACATAATTATCTCCGTCCTTATGAAGGCTTACCGCATCATCAAGATCCTTGGCTTCCTCCGAATCGATGGTAACCATCAGCTCATCCCTCAGATCAAGACGTCCCTTAATGCTGTCGGCATCCACCGTTTCGGGAACCTTCTGAGCCTGTTTCATAACCTTCTCCGGGAACTCGATCGGCAGATCATATCCCTTGATTATGGATAGTATATCCACTCCGGGATCGTTAGCATGACCGAGTATTTCAGTTATCCTGCCCTCAGGACTCTTATACTTGGAACCGTAGTCCGTGATCTTAACCACTACTTTGTGACCGTCCATGGCACCCATGGTTCTCTCACCGGGTATGAAAATATCCCTTCCGAACCTGGTATTATCCGGCACAACGAACCCATAATGCATAGCGGTCTTTTCATACGTTCCTACCACTATATCCGTCGAACGTTCGAGCACAGCGGTTATCACTGCTTCGGGTCTTTTACCGCGTCCCTTGATCGAAGGCTCTATCTCCACAACATCCAGATGCATGGCACCGTGGACATCATCCTCATTAATGAAGAACTCATCCTCGTATCCCTCAACCTCTACGAAGCCGAAGCCATGCTGTGTTGATCTGAACACTCCTTTTAGCCGGTCCGCACCCGGCAGAGAATACTTACCTCGTTTTGAAACAGTTACCTTGCCTTCATCCGTCAGCTGTTTAAGTATCTTGTGCAGTTCATCCCTGTCCTTTGAACTGACCTGAAGCAGTACCGCCAGCTCCTTCTCCTTCATGGGAACATACATCTCATCCTTCATAAGGCGAAGCAGCATCTGCATTCTCAGTTCGTACTTAGCGCTGCCTTTCTTTCCTTTACCGTGTTCCTTTATATGTTTTTTCTTTTCCTGTTTTTTCTCACCGTTTCTGTTTAAATCCCTGATCGACGGATCCTTAACCGGTGATTTTTTCCTGTTCTTTTCTTTCATTATTCCGATTATCTTTCTCTATATCGACTATATTTTCCTTATTACTGCCTTTATACTTACTCCGGCAATTTAAATTTGTTTACTATAATTATACTAATAAGGCTTTCGCCGGTCTGTCTTATATAACAAAAAACGTCCCCGGAAACATCGGAGACGCTTAAATTCACGCTATGCATTACACTGATCTTATGACCATCTGACTGCCATACCTTAAAATCTCTTAAGATTAAGCAGTACTGTAATCACCATAAAGGCAACGGCCAGAATTCTTGTGAACTTAACCAGCTTGCCTTCCATTGAACGTCCCTTGTTCTTTCCCCAATATGTTTCAGCAGCTCCGCTTATTGCACCAAGGCCTGCCGACTTACCTTCCTGAGCCAAAACGATAACCGATAAAGCTATACATACCAAAACAAATATTATTGTCAATACAGTTCTTAACATTTCTGTTCCTCCAAACCACTATCTAACCGGAATCCTGTCATTTCATATGATAGATACAGATTTATGAACAACGACATAACCATGCCGCGCTCTTGCTATGATAACATAACATATAACCTATTTCAAGAGGTTTTTTAAAGATATAACCAAAACAGCCGGGGTGGGAGACCCGGCTGCTTGGTGTAACTTGTATTGTTATAGGATGATAAGATTTCATCTCATATTGGTCAACTTTGCGACTATCACGAACCCAACACCCAATCGGTACTCCGCTCTCCTGAAAATTACTCTTTTCCTCCTTAGGAAGAAATCCTCCTTTTTCAGGTATGCCAAAGCTCCAACTCTCTTTGTCCGGCCCGGCAACTGGCTGTCTTCTCTCAGATCTGCCCAAGCATCTTCCGCTTACGTCCTACATCTCTCCGACTTCATCCCGAGGCTGTGAACCTCATGTGATCCCTCGTCATCGACTTACCCTTTTGGGAACTTATTCAAACTTCCTCAGAACCTGCTCTTACATGGCTCCGATCTTCGGATTAGACCCTATAGCTTTGCGTCCTTACCTTTCGATAAGTTTGCCAATATTCAATTTCATCTTATGGTCTTATTATAACATTATATTTGCAGATGTCAACACCTTTTATCACAATTTTTACGAAATATGACATTTTGTTAAGGTTATACAAAATAGCTTGCGTCACATATAGTATATTTTGTGATGTTTGTCGAAGGGTTCAATACAGCAAGCTCAAAATGCTTCGCATTTTTCGCTGCATTGGACTCATCTCGGACATACTGGATCAGATTCAGTACAGCAAGCTCAAAATGCTTCGCATTTTTCGCTGCATTGGACTCATCCAATACATAAATTTACAGGACAGTTGTCTTACAAGCAAGCTTGACGCCAACTGTCCTGTAAATTTATGTGCTGTACTGAATCTGAAATGTCACATTTCGTTTAAAACATACGACTTGTTTTATGGTTTTTTCTATGGTATGATTACAGCGTGAGAGTTGTTATTCAATTCTTCAACCGAAAAACTTTATACCCCTATCAGCCCGGTCTCCCCAAGACCGGGCACTTTTCGTTTTATGAGCCTGTCTTTTCCGGTCTGACAGGGAGCTACCCTTAAGTCTTTCGTTAAGATCCCGGGCTTCATCCGGTATCCGGCTGCTACTCTACTCCCAACACCTTGTAATCCTGTGCTTCCACTGCTTCCTTCAGAGTCTCATCCGAAACATCCGCACTTATTGTTACAACCGCGGTTCCCGCTTCATGATCTGCCACTGCACTGTCCACACCTTCAACCGCCTCAAGTGCCTTTTTAACCCTTGCTTCACAATGTGCGCACATCATTCCTTCTACTTTTAACGTTTTCGTCAATGCCTTATCCTCCTTTATTTTTATCCCGGACAGAGCCTGTTCCAGCCTCTCTTCGGATATTGTTTTTCCCATTCTGTCATGACCCGGATCATGCGGATCCACCAGATTCAACCTGAGTGCGTTCATACATACAAAAAAGCTCGATAGTGCCATTGCCGCCGCACCATACATCGGCTTCATGTCTATGCCGTACAGCCCCATTGCAAGAGGGATACAGATAACATTATAAAAGAACGCCCAGAACAGATTCTGGTGTATATTTTTGATCGTGGCGCGGCTTAAACGGATCGAGGCGGTAACATCACTGAGGCGGCTTTTCATCACCACAATATCCGCAGCGTCAACAGCCACATCTGCACCGGCTCCTATTGCTATCCCGCTGTCAGCTACGGTAAGTGCAGGTGCATCATTAATCCCGTCACCTGCCATTGCCGCTTTCCCGAGCTCCTTCAGCTTTCGTATAACATCCGCCTTATCATCCGGCAGAACGCCGGCTATAACATGATCCACACCTGCCTGCTTTCCTATTGCCGCAGCCGTCCGTTCATTGTCTCCCGTCAGCATTACAGTCCTTATGCCCATTCCCGAGAATTCACGTATTGCCTGAGCGGAATCATCCCGGATAGGATCAGTAACCGCTATAATACCAGCCATCTCTCCTCCTATGGCAAAGAGAAGCGGTGTCTTCCCTTCTTTTGCGAGTGAATCGGCCTTCTTTTGAACCTCTTCCCCAACAATTCCCTTTGAACTTATGAATCTATGGCTTCCACCGATCAGTTCTTTTCCATCTGACATAGCGCGCAGACCGTTCCCCGGAAGCTCTTTAAAATCAGTGATATCCGAAAGCTCATATCCTTCCGTCGCATCAGCCACGGCCTTCGCAAGAGGATGGCTGCTGTTCTTTTCAAGTGATCCCGCAAGTCTTAACAGTTCGTTCCTATCCCTTCCTAACGGAATAATATCGGTTACTGTAGGATGTCCTTCTGTTACCGTACCGGTTTTGTCAAGGGCTATTACCCGTATCCTTCCTGCATTCTCGAGCGCAGTTGCAGTTTTATACAGCACTCCGTATCTTGCTCCCACCCCGTTTCCGACCATGATGGCAACAGGTGTTGCAAGACCGAGTGCACATGGACAGCTGATTACAAGAACAGAAATCCCTCGGGTAATCGCATAAGAGAAAGGCATACCCGCGATAAGCCACCCGATCAGTGTAAGTACAGACAATCCGATTACAGCCGGAACAAAGATTCCGGATACCTTATCCGCTATACGTGCAAGCGGTGCCTTTGTTGCGGCCGCATCGGAAACCGTTTTTATGATCTGTGCCAGTGTAGTGTCCTCTCCTACCCGCGTTGCCCGGCACTCAATATATCCCTGAAGGTTCATTGTGGCTGCCGAAACCCGGTCACCCTCCTCTTTATCTGCCGGAATGCTTTCTCCCGTAAGCGCCGATTCATCTACAGAAGTTATCCCCTTCACTATTATCCCGTCCACCGGGATCTGTTCTCCCGGACGGACAACAAATATATCACCTATGTTTACTTCTTCAATACCTGTTTCTGTTTCCACACCGTCCTTAAGCAATACGGCTGTCTTCGGTGCAAGACGCATAAGGCCTTTAAGCGCATCTGTGGTATGACCCTTCGACATCGCTTCCAGCATCTTTCCGACCGTAATGAGCGTCGGTATCATCGCCGCAGACTCAAAATACAGATTCATACCGTATTTCATTACCGTATCATGCATGCCCTCGCCCTGAGCAATCGTCATCAGGAACAGCTCGGCCAATGAATACAAAAAAGAAGCTCCCGAGCCGAGTGCTACCAGAGTGTCCATATTTGGCGCTCTGCGTATCAGTGAAGAAAATCCCGACGTAAAGAACTTCCCGTTTATTATCATTACAATTGCAGCCAGTATCAGTTCGAAAAGGCCAAGAAAAACATAATTGTCAAATACGGCCGGAGCAGGCATACCCCACATCATATGCCCCATTGAGAAATACATGAGCAACAGAAGCACCGGAACCGAAAGAACCAGTCTGCGCTTAAGCACAGGTGTTTCACGATCCTTAAGAGCCTCGTCATCCGCCCATGAAGGCGCCTCTCCCTTCACTTCCTTTGACGACGACTTTCCTCTAAGCTCTGCACCGTATCCGGCTGCTTCCACAGCACGTATTATCTCTCCGGGTGTTGCCGTACCCTCCACTCCCATGGAATTCGTCAGAAGACTTACAGAGCACGATGTTACACCTCTGACAGATGATACAGCCTTTTCCACCCGTGCTGAGCATGCGGCACAGCTCATTCCTGTCACACTGAATTGTTCCATTTTACATTCCCATTCTGACCGATTCCACTATCTTTCTATCCTGTTCTATCCACTTGGCGATCAGCTTCTTCTCCTCATCCCACATTTTCTCAGTCGCTTCTGCCGCCTTCGAAAGTATCATATCATAATACTCAGGATCCTCATTCTTTACTCTTCTTGGATCGATCTTCATATTCTTACAATACTGGTCTATATAATTCTTCCTGAAATCTTTTCTTAACATGGATTCATACTGCTCTGCTCCGAGCGTCATAAATCGCAGCTTTCTCTGTATCTCTGTCATTCCCATCCTTTTGCTCCTCTTCTGTAACTGATCCATGGGTAAACGATCAGTTCTTCAGTAAATATTATCACAATATTACTTTTCTATCAAGGAGATATATCACCTTATATGTGACAGTTCGATGGTATTGTATCAGAAAGTATGAACCTTATCTATTCTCATGTGATGTTAATCATATTCCTTCCACCATGCTTCATTAAAATCACTTATGCTGATATAATTAACTGTCTGGCCTATCCGTGGAGTAGCGATGTTTACTTCCTTTTCCTCCGCCGCAGCCGATACTCTCATTATAGGATCGTCCCATGCATGATTACAGATACAAAATGTTCCCCAATGCACAGGGATCATCCATGCAGCGCCTGCATCAACAGCTGCCTGCGCCGTCTCCTCCGGGAACATATGTACAGAGGACCAGGAAGGATCGTACTGACCGCATTCCGAAATCATCAGGTCAGGAGAACCCAGCTTTTCCTTAACACTTTTAAAAGCATCACAATAACCGCCGTCTCCCGTGTAATAAACTCTGCGGAATCCGTTGTCAATATAATAACCGCCCCAATATGTACTGTTTCTTTTAAGCGGATTGCGTCCGGAAAAATGCTGCGACGGCGTAAGAGTATATACCGTGCCTTCGATTTCGACACTTTCCCACCAGTTCAGTGAACAAATCTTATCCGCATCGACAGACCAGCCGCGGAGTATTGCATCTACCCCCAACGGAACCACAAATTTTCCAACCTTGTCCTTTATTTTCCTGATCGTATTAAAATCCATATGGTCATAGTGATCATGCGATAAAAGAAGTATATCAATCTGCGGCATCTGTTCTGCTGTCATCGGAATCTGCGAGAACCGTTCCGGTCCGGCAAACGATACAGGTGAGCTTCTCTGGCTGAGTACAGGATCGACAAGTATATTCTTATTTCCCATCTGCAAGAGGAAGGATGAATGACCAAGCCATGTAAAAGACAGATCCTTATCTTCCGCATCGGAAATAAGTTCCGGAGCCTCAGCTTTTATCATCCTCGAGGGTCGTCTTCGCGGGCTCGGCGGATAACCCTCTCCCGACATAAGGGCTGAATCTTCCTCATTATGAAACATTCCTTCATAAAACATAGCCGTCTTATTCCGGAATGATTCACGTTCTGCTTCATCCGGAAGCTTACCTATGGTAGGATAGAGCTTCAGAAACAGTAAAGCCGCTATCACTATAAGCAGCAACGCTATAAAAAATATTGCAATGCTCAATCCAATTATCCTAAGTACCTTCATTGTTCTCCCTGTTGTTCTGTCATTCCACAATCGTTATGATATCATTAAGCAAATAATGAAACAACGGATATGATGTATTTTCATTCTCTATATAACCGTTACGCAGATCGATGGTATCGGAGGGATCATTCGGATCAACACCTGTGTAATCGCCTCTGAACACGAAATCACCGTTTCCGCGTCTGAACTGTTCAATGGCGCTGTTCATTGCCTCCTGCGTTCCCGGCGCTGCCACCTGGAGGTTCAGATCTATCATCTCGACCCACCCCTTTTCAAATCCGGCAGATACGTCTGTTCCATGGATTCGTCCGGAAACGACCGACTCAATCTTCTTATTCTTCATGAGTGCATCAACAGCCGACAGCACATACGGTTCCCAACAGATCCTTGAAGTGACCAGCGAAGCACCCGGAGCGACCTCCGACATACTCTGATTGAAGCCGACAAAGCATACTTCCTGTTCCTCAAGCGACTCCTCACAGGCTATGGCCGGACCTATCGTATCGGTATGCTGTGATATTATAACGCATCCATTGTCAAGCAGCTTATGCGCAGCATTCTTTTCCTGTGCATAACTGCTCCATGTTCCCGTGTAGCACACCTGCATTACAGCCTGTGGTACCAATGAACGAACTCCCAGCAGGAAGGCAGTGTAACCTGAAATAACCTCAGAGGTCGGAAACGCTGCAACAAAACCAACAACAGCCTGGTCCTCTGAAATTATCCCGTCAGAGATCATCTGCTTTATCTTTAGTCCCGCAGCTATCCCGCTAACGTAACGTCCCTGATACGCTTCACCCTTAAAGGTGTGGTAATTGGATGGAACAGTCTGACCGTACATATCCATGTACGATGTCTGGCAGAACTGTATATCCGGATATTCCGGCGCCAGCTGCCTGACCTTCTCACTGTAGCCGTTTAAGAAGATAATGTCACAGCCTTCATCCGCGAGTTCTCTAAGCGGCTCCTCCATTTCTTCATCCAATACGTTGCTGCAGGTGAATATCTCTACTTTTTCTCCGTATTTTTTAGCCACCGCATCTCTGGCAAGCGAAAAATTATATGTGTAGGGCGTGCTTTCATCATTATCATATATGAAGCCGACCTTCAGGCTGTCCCTTCCTCCGGCAAGATTCAATACCCTGAAACACCCGATGAAAGCGGCCAGCATTACAAGGCAGGTCAAAGCTGTTGTGATATATACCCGCTTCATATCATCTCTCCTCCCTCATCCTTCTCTTCGCTCTCCATCTCCTCAGCCTGGATCTTCTTATCTTCAAGTACACGGCGCGAAAGTTCTTCCTGTGCTTGGGGATCTGCCTGCTGTATCTCTGCCCGTTTCTGAGCATAGATCGCATCCAGATCTATAACGCCCTTATCGATCAGACGAAGAAAGGCATCCAGTACAACGGGATCAAACTGAGTACCCCTGCCTCGTTTCATTTCATTCATGACATAATCCGTATCCATATGATTACGGTAAACACGATTGGATGTCATGGCATCGAAGGTATCTGCCACACTTATTATCCTTGCAAAGAGAGGAATTTCTTCACCCTTAAGTCCTTCCGGATAGCCCTTTCCGTCATATCGCTCATGATGATACAGCGTTCCGTCCACAACATGCTCTACCAGCGTGAAATCCTTAAGGATATCCGCTCCGCTGTTAACATGTGATCTCATTTTCGCATACTCTTCATCTGTAAGTCTGCCCACCTTGTTAAGAACGCTGTCCGGAATACCTATTTTACCGATATCATGCATCTGAGCGGCATTTCTGAGGTTCGCAAGTTCTTTCCTCTTATTCCACCACTTAAAGCAGTTAAGCTCCTGCGCGATCAGCACGGCATACTCTGCCACACGCATTGAATGCTGGTGAGTTCGCACATCCTTGGCATCGACAGCATTTGCGATCGCCATGACCGTCTCGTTGGCCATGTTCAGCTTGATCTGCTGCTGGTTCAGCTGCCTCTGTACTATCAGCCACGTAAACCAGATAAGGAATGACGAAAGGAGGAGCAGCATATAGATTAAGAAACCCGGCCTCTCATAGAACTCTCCTTCCTTTATCAGTTCGAATTTACGCTCTTCAAGAACTCGTTCACCTGCACTGTCAAATATGGCAAGATGAAAAACATAATCGCCCACGGGTAGGTTTACATAAAAAATGTTATTGAGACTGTTCTGGGGTACTATGGTCCACTGCGAATCATATCCCTCAAGATAATAACCCACATTGGGTTCCTGAATGGTATAGTTAAGGATCTCGGGACTTAACTCTATACGGCTGATGCCCTGCCCTACCGTAATGGCTCCCTTGCGGTCATGGGGTTGTATAATACCGTCAAGCCTTACGGAAGCCAGCTGCATACGGTATGAACGTACATCGCTGTTATATTTTTCAACATCAATAATATAAACACCTGTATCACATGGAAGGAAAAGCTCACCTCTCCCATTGTAATAATTCCAGGAATTGGCGGTCAGGGATGTTCCAAGACCTCTTCTTGCATCCAGAAGCTCCCAGGCGATCTCACCGCCGGTTACAAGCTCATCCCGTTCCACAACGTAGATTCCCGCGCTGGACATGACAAAGAGCGTATCCTCATCCTTCACCCAGATATCATAATTATTAAAATACGGGAATTTTTCAAGTATACGGACCAAGCCCTCAGGTTCCAGATAGCACAGACTGTTACTGGTAACAATAAACACTCCCTCCGATTTGGGATCCTTTATGGTCCGCAGTATTACGCCGCTGCTCAGACCATCCTCCCGCGTGATCATCCTTTCCACCCTGCCGTCCTTAAGAACGGCGATGCCGTCTCCGTCAGTGCCGGCAAGAACAGTCCCGTCACTTTGCTCCGTAATGGTAAGGATCATTGAATTGATGAGCCCGTCTTCATTACGAATCGTTCGTTTTATCTCGTGATCTCTTATATAACTGATGCCCGTATCACCCGCTGCCAGAATGGTCCCGTCGGACAGACCGGTTACGATCCTTGCCCTGCTGCCGAAGCTTCCGTTATCAGAATTATATGCCCAGCTCTCTCCGTCCGGTGAATACTCCATCAGTCCGCTTCCGTAGGTGCATACCCACAGATGGTCATCATCATCCACATACATACAGCGAATGCGTTTGCCATCAAGAGCCTCCGTCAGCTCATTTCTTATCTGTCTTCGGCAGTCCCTGTCCACAACGTCAAGACCCTTATCTGTACCTATATAGTAGCAGTCCTGCCATGAGACAATGGTGTTGACGACTCTTCTCTCCATGCCTATCGCCCCGTATACGTCCTTGAACGGCGATTTAGCCAGCCTGAGAAGACCCAGGCGCGAAGACGTAAACCAGAGATTGCCCTGATAGTCATAGAGCATATTGTCTATTGAATTATTGAAATCATTGGTATTAAGCCTGTGATATCCGCCCGCATCAATATATGAAATTCCGCTGTCCGTTGATATAAACAGCGTTCCGTCGCTTAAATAGTTGATATTATTGATACTGGCCACATCATCACAGGCAATAACATCAAGCTGTTCAAAATCATCACCTGAAATATCATAACAGTAAATATGGTTGGTAGAAGTACCGACCATCAGTGTTCCGTCCGGCGCGAATGCGCAGCAGTTATACAGCTCCTGCTCATCAGGCATCTGAACAGAGTTCAGCACATGACCCCCACTCATAAGAAACAGCCTTCCGTCAGCTGCAACCGCCGCCACATGACCGTTCTCATCCGCTGTTATGCTTTCCGTATAATTTATATCATCAAGGGTATTCGCTGCCTTGAGTCCGTTATTCATCATAAGTACCTGAAGGCTGCCCGTGGTACCAACATAATAATATCCGTCCGATGCCCGGATTATGCACCGCACCGAATTGGATGGCAGACCGCTGGTCTGATCAAGCACATTGACGACCTTCTCCCGGATCACTATTGACAGACCGTTGTCGTTGGTACCGATCCAAAGACGTCCTTCTTCATCAACATACAGGCAGTTTACGTTTTTGACAGACTCATAATTATCCACCCACCGGAACTCTCGCCCGTTATAACGGTAGAGACCTGCATATGTTCCAATCCACAGGACTCCGTCGTTGGTCTGTTCGATATCGTTCGCCTCACCGCAGGGCAGGCCGTTGTTACTGCTGTATACGTTCTGAACATAGTCGTTATAATCGATCGTTTCGGATGCAGCTGCAGCCTCTGCCCTTACAGGCATACAAAGGCCAAGCCCCAGCGCCAGGACAAGTATAAGCGCTGCTGCCCCTTTATTATCACTTTGCGCAGCACCGGCGGCATTACGGCTTTTATGGAAATGTCTTATCTGGATAAAAGCATAAACAGCAGCGACTGTCAGCACCTTATCGGCGAATTCCAGTGAAAGCTGTCCCAGAACGCTGCAAAGGAAGGGCGGCCATTCCCTGTCAAGAAGATAGTCTATGACACCGTCTCCCCATTTATTCCCGGTATATCCGCCCGCAAGGAGAAGATTCAGCGGAACAGATACTATAAGTGCCGTAAACACAGAAAGTGAAGCAACCTTCATAAATCCGTAGAAGCGGTCAAACCATTTACGCTTAACGGCTATTCCCACGATCACACCTATGGCAATGCTGGTGATCGAATATGCGGCCGAAAGCCGGTTGATAACACAGTATGCCATATTCCCGGCGAATCCAACCATCGCTGCACATACCGGACCGCCTATATATGCGCATAAGGCCGTTCCGAACGAATCTGCCCAGACCGGAAGCTCCAGCCATACCGACAACAGCTTTCCACCCACATTAAGACATACGCACATCGCTGTAAACAGAACAATCTTACGGGTTGTCCATTTATCCATCTGTTCAGGTCTCCTCCCACATTACTACAGACCCGGATGAGTCAGGGAGCACTTCTTCCGACTCAGTCTGACATATACAGTATAGCACTTATTCCGCAAACCGAAAAGCAATTCATTATGGCATTATATGTCTCTGTGTAATATACTCTAAGCATATAGAACAGATAAACCGGGAGGTAATGATGACAACCGATATCATAAACAGGGCTCTGTACGATGCCATTATAAACTTTGATAACGATTCTGCGTCGCAGGAATACTATTATAAGGTCATGGACAGCCTGACCGGAAAAACAGACATAAACGGCGCCGAAGAAACCGTAAGGGACCGGATCCTTCGGGCATACGCAGTATTATTCTGCGAAGATATAGGTGCTGTGCCGGGTAAAAAAGCAGACGTTGACAACGTAGCCGATACCGCCGACAGGCTCTATGTGGGAAGCGTCGGATACGATCCCGGACACTGGTATAGGATGAAGCATCATTTTCCGATAATAGACGAGGACAATTACGACAGATTCGCTGCTCTGGTGATCTCGGATCTTAAAGCCGGTCCGCTAAAGGACGCCGCCGTTAATGACGGCGAGACACTTGTGGTCGGTGAAGCCGATCCCCTTCATATGACAAGTGAGGAACGACGCAATCAGAAAACACACTCAGTGGACAACTGTCCCGAAGGAGGTGCCATTTGAATATATATGTGGTAAGTCCGGACAAAAAAGAAACAAAAAAACTGAAGGACTTTCTTATGGGCGAGTATCCGGATGCGAATATAAGCAGCTTCGGTGACTCCATGTCCTCTCTCGCCTCGGCAAGAGAAGACGGAACTCCCGACATAGCTTTTTTAGACTATGATATGCCGGAGCTCTCAGGATACATCCTCGGAACATATCTTAAGGAAATGAATCCCTTCATCAATATCATACTGCTTGCGGATAACAGGGATCACGCTTACGATGCTGTAAAGATCCATGTAAGCGGCTACCTGGTAAAACCTGTTGCCAATAAAGATCTGCAATATGAACTGTCTGACTTAAGATACTCGGGAGCAGCAGCTACAAAAGGCAGGATATTTATACAGACCTTCGGTGATTTCGAAATCTTTATCGACGGAACGCCGGTAACCTTTAAATACAGCCGTACCAAAGAAATGGTGGCGATCCTTGTAAATAACCGCGGCGCCCAGACAACCAACGGCGAGATAATAGCTTCCATGTGGGAGGATGACGGCGATCCCGAGAAGAAGCTCTCATACCTTCGGAATCTTCGCCAGGATCTTCAGAATACCCTGAAAAAGCTGAAGCTTGAAGGAATAATCCAAAAACAGCGCGGAAGCATGTCAATAGTTCCCGACCGCATCGAATGCGACCTTTATGAATGGCTCGACAAGAAGAAGGAATCAAAATACCAGTATATCGGCGACTATATGAACCAATACAGCTGGCCGGAATTCTTCCATGCAGAGCTTGATGAATTAAGCTACCAGCTTTATGATGACTGATCTCATCCAAGTCATTTACGGGCACATTCCGAGACGCTGCCGCGAAGCACACGAAGACCGTGTTCAAGCGCTCCGAGTATGAACTCAAGGCACTCTCCCACCGCTTTGGGACTTCCCGGAAGATTAACGATGAGTGTATTTCCGCGTATCACGGATACGCCCCGTGTAAGCATTGCCCTGTCTGTTAACTCCATCGATCTCATACGTATATACTCGGATATACCCGGCGCATTTCGTTCAGCTATCTCCATCGTAGCCTCCGGCGTCCTGTCCCTCAGCGAGAATCCGGTTCCGCCGCTTGTAACTATAAGGTCTGCTTCGCGTCCGTCGCTAAGGCGTATAAGCTCTGCTTTAATACGTGCCGGTTCATCCGGTATCACAACCGTCTCAATAACCTCATAACCGTTTTTCTCAAGTATTTCCTTTGCCTTTGGACCGCTGAGATCCTCACGCTGTCCCGAAGATGCCTTATCGCTCAGTATAACGACCGCAGCCTGAAAAGGCCTGTTTATATCAGGATACGAAACCGTTAATGAATCTCCCTTTCTGACCGTACCGCCCGCCAATACCTCAGTAAAGATTCCCTGATGAGGCATTATGCACTCACCCATCCTCTTGTAAATATTGCAGTGCGTGTGGCATTCCTTTCCCTTCTGTGTCACGCGCAGACGAACCGCAGCGTCTCCTTCACCAATGATTATAATGCTCCCGACCGGAAGCTTCACACAGTCGATCCCGTCTACTATAAGATTCTCACCGAAGGCTCCGCTTTCAACATTCGCTCCTCTTTCGTTGAACTCGTCTATCCTGTCTCCCGACAGCATGCTTACCTGTCTGTGCCATTTACCGGCATGCGCATCTCCCTGTATTCCTTCTCCCTCGATCAATACTGCCGAATCTACCTCTGTTTTCTCTGTCCCCCGTTTCTCACTGGTACATATCGCGCGTATCTTTCCTGTTACAGTTTCCATCTGAACCCTCCATATTAAATGTATGTATAATCTGTAGTATTTTGAACCTGCACTGATATTTACCATAATATCACATTTTCTATCTATTTAGAATAAAACATATAGTCACATGCCCGACTATTTGTTACAATACTGTAGTGAACGAATTTATTTATTTCGTTTATCAAAGAAACTGTTCAGAACAGCGGCCGGTGCAAAGCGCAGACCCGTAAAGCGATGGATTCCTTATGACATCACCCGTTCTGAATAGTTATCTGTAATAAAAATACAGATCAAACCGTTATGAAATAATGAAAGCGAGGATGAAAGACATGAAGATATGGAAAAGACCTGTTGCCCTGTTCACGGCAGTGATAACAGCATCCGTTACTCTGTTTACCAATCCATATGTGGTCAGAGCTGATGAAAGTATTATTAT
>JAEEGL016238124.1_pt1 | contig 17639 bp, 5 predicted proteins | sample 9134231 | NCBI WGS metagenome assembly JAEEGL01 (sample SAMN16246548, study PRJNA631951) | gut metagenome | biome: gut microbiome; feature: rumen; material: fiber-attached | host: Bos | place: Iran: Karaj | collected 2018-10 | reverse complement strand
TTGAAAGAACACCCACAAATAAAAAAAGCGACTCTGGCCCCTTAGAAAATCTTAATCTGAATGCAATGTGGAGAGCCCACAAGGACATCCAACCTGTAGCGGGTAGCCTTCTGATAGTTAATCTAGAGAGCGGGGTTGCGGGGCATAGAAAAGGGCATGAAAAAGCCCCAGGGTTGGTTCCTGGGGCGTGGTTTTATTATTCGGCGTCGTCGGTTTCTGTGGCGTCTTCTTCGATTTCGGTTTCTTCCTCTTCTTCTACGTAGTTAGGGTCGTAGACTACGAGTTCGTTGGATTCGCGGAAGACGGTGTTTGAGCTACCCATTTGGCAGACCTTGATGGTGTCGCCGTTCTTGACTTCTGAGGCCTTTACGGAAAGGACTTGGCCTGATTCGTACTTGGTGAAGACTTGTTCTCCGTTTACGAATACCTTGGACCATTTTGAGAATTCCTGGCCGTAGATGTGGAGCCTTCCGTTGAAGTAGTAGGCTTTGTCGATGGTTACGTCGTTGACACCCATTACGAGGTCAGAGGCCTGGTATTTTGTACCATCTTCGTAGGTGTAACGCTCTCCGTAGAGAATGTCGTACTGAAGCATTCTGAGGTCGTTAAGGTAATCGCTGGTACCGTATTTCTTGCCAGCAGCCATGGCTGTCTGGTGATATCCATTGATGTTTCCGTTGTGAATGTTAAGTCTGTTAAGGAATTCGGATACAAGCTGATATGATGTTAAATCCATATCCTGCTTTTCCATTCCAAAGTTGTTCCATGTAAAGTACTTTGTCTTGTATAAATCATTTGTAGCAACTTCATCAGCTGTAAGTCCCATTGTTGGGAGATGATCGCCAAACATGATAACGAGTGTATCTTCGCCTCGCGAATCAAGAGCTTCGATGTACTGCTTTAAGAAGTCGTCTACATTGTAAATTCTGTTGATGTAATATTCCCAGGCAAGACGCTGCTCTTCTGTCTTACCTTCAGCCTTAACCTTGATAGCTGGATCTTCTTCAACAACATATGTTGGGTAAGAACCGTGACCTTCAACTGTTATCGTATATACGAAGTCAGGATCTTCTGTCTTATCCATGGCATCAAGTGTTCCCTGAATAAGAATGTCGTCTGTTGGCCAGTTACCAAGTGGTGTGTAATCTGTGATGTCTAGTAATTCCTTTGAAGTAAAGGTATCAAAGCCCATCATAGTAAAGGCGTTAGCTCTAGAATAGAAGTTACCACCATTGTTGTGTACTACGTGAGTGCTGTAACCATTATCGTGTAGTACGTTTGCATAGCTTTCACAATCTGTCTGCTTAATGATTGTCTTCTGTGGGTATTCTCCTGGACCGAAGAAATTACAGCTCATTCCTGTAAGTACTTCGAACTCAGAGTTACATGTTCCGGCACCAACAACAGGTACGATACAGTGACGTGTGGAGAAGTTCTCCTCTAAATAATGAACAAATGGGATTGGATCCTCACTTGTTTCGATAAAGTTTGCTTCTGATACATCATAGAAAGACTCAAGAAGCATAACTACAATATTAGGCTGAGTCTTGTCCTCTGAAGGAATCTCTATTGTTTGTACGTATGAAGCATCCTTCTCTAAAATACTATCAATCTTATTTCGAGAATAGCCGAATGGGCGATTCATTCCTCTATCTAAAACTGATGTTGAAAATCCGTATAAATATCCGTAATCCAAATATCCCTGAGCAAGGTTACCAAAATACGAGGTCATGATACCTGCATTTCTAAGAAGGACTGTGGATGGATAAAGTGAAACCCAAAGTGCTACAACAAGAATTAATCTCTGCCAGAATGGCTTGCCATTTTGCTTTACTGGCCCCTTCTTTAAATAAAGAACCATTAAAACTATATATATAATAAGTGCAATGATGGCAATGAGTGCCTGCTGTGGTGAGAAGTAATTGGAATCCTGCATTGTGAGCAAGTCACCAATCATATAAAGGTCTGTATATCCAAATGGTGATACACGGTTCAAAAGGATGATGCAGTTTATAATACCAAGTATTATAAAAATCATACTGATGAACACTCTCCACCAACCACGTCTCTTGCTAAGGAATACAATTGATAATGCAACAAATACGCAATATGAATTAAAAAGATATGGTCCGGTGTGATCTGCCACAAAGCCACAAGCTGCTACAAAAGAATGTCTTGATAGCCACTCCATAAGGAAAACTAAGGCAAGAGCAAGTGGTATCTGCATCCAGAAGGAATACTTATCCCAAAGCATAAGCCATGTCTTGTGGAACTTTGAATCTAAGTAACTTTTAACTAATTTTGAATTTGCGAACTTAACAAATGGTTTCTTTATTATAGTTCCAAGGGCACAAAGCCCTGTTTTAATCTTACTGAATAATTTTTTCATGAATCCTCCGTAAATCTAAGACAGTATGAAAAAATAGTGATAAAATAATATCTATTACGATTAATCAAAAATATCTAAGGGATTATAACACTTAATTTTAAGTTAGGCAAGAAAGCGAGTTTATATGAAATTACAGTTCTATAAAAAAGGAATACCTACCAATATTCTTCAAAGGGCAGGCATTTTAGTCGCTGTTTTTATAGTATCCGTAGTAGTCTTTGAAATAGCAACAAACATATCTGAACCTCTTGAGGTGACGGCACAATCGAGGCCATCACTTCCTATTGTAAATATCAATTATTTATCTGATGCATCCACAGAATTACATGGCTATGCCACAGAAATGGATCCTGCATACATGCGAGACGCCATTATTCCACTTGATGCAGACCGTACTGTTTCACTTGTAGTTGATACAAAGCAATATAATATCGACACTGTTTCCTACGAAATACGTTCTCTAGATACTCAGAGAAATATCGCTAATAACACTCTTAAGTTTATTAATGACGATGGCATCCTTAAGGCCAGCTTTCAGGCAGAGAATCTTATCGAAAAAAATGAGGAGTATCTTCTTGTTATCACTTTAAAATCTGGTGAGGAAGAAATCTACTACTACACCAGAATCATGCAGCCTGAAAACTGTCACGAGGAAGAGATTTTGGATTTTGCTCAGTTCTTCCACAACACAGCTCTTTCTGATGATACTACAGACCTTGCTACATACATCGAACCAAATGCAAATACCAGCACAGATTTGAGTCACGTAGATATCCATTCAAATCTTGCTCAGGTTTCTTACGGCACCTTTGATGGTACTCAGGTCGGAGATACAAAAGTTGCTCTTACCGATATCAATACTAATTACATCAGTCTTAGTCTTTCCTATTTATTAGGAAGAGAAAATGGCAAGAAGACTGAGTACTATACAGCAAAAGAAAACTTCCGTATCCGCTATACTTCAGATAGAATTTATCTTCTTTCTTATGATAGAGATATGGAACAAATCCTTAACGCTGATTCCGTAGAGATTATTGATAACGTTGTTAATATCGGAATTACGGATTCAGATTTACAGTATCTCTCAAACGAGACTGGTACCATTGTTTCCTTTGTTCAAAACGGTTCTTTGTTTGAATACAACCAGACCGATAAAAAGCTAAAGCAGATTTTCAGCTTTGTTAATGACCCAACTGACAGCCGTTCAACATACGATCAGCATCAGATTCTTCTATTAAATATAGATGAGTCCGGCACCATGGATTATGTAGTTTACGGCTATATGAATTCTGGCAGTCACGAAGGCCAGTGTGGTATCAACCTTTATCACTACGATGCCATCGATGATATTTCCACAGAGCAGGTATTTATTACCTCAACAAGCTCTTACCAGATTCTCAATGCCAACTTCTCTGAATTGCTTTACGAGACAGCTGACAATGAGTTCTACATTATGGTAAATGGCACCTTGCTTTACATGTCCTTAAATGAGCTTACCACTAAAGAGCTTATGACAGGACTTGATGATAGCCAGTATGCTGTATCAAGCTCTCGTCGATACCTTGCTATTATGGATGACGCCAATATGTCAGAGTCCATCCACATCATGGATTTGGAGACAGGTAATTCCTTTGATATTAACGCTAATTCAGATGAGTTACTTCAGCCTCTTGCATTTATGGATGATGATTTGATTTACGGTACACTTCGTAAAGACGATATCACCACTGATGCTGCTGGCGCTACTGTTTATCCTATGTACAAGCTTACAATCAGTGATATTTCTCAGGGATATAACCGAGAGCTTATGTCTTATAAGAAGACAGGCTATTACATCACAGATGTTTCAATTGAATCCTATACTATTTACTTAGATAGAATTCAAATTCAGGACGGCATTATCACCGTGGCCGATAGGGATACTATTAAAAACAGTGCCGGTGAGCAGAACAAAGCCGTTGATGTTGTTGCTACAAATGATGATGTTAAACAGCAAGTCCTTACCCTTACTATGACTCCGCTAGAGGAGGGCGAGCATATTTCCAAGGTTAAATATGACGTTACAGGACTTGTTCTTGCAGACGGTACAAGAGATATTTCTGTTGCCTCTGCCACAGCTTCCACCCAGTACTATGTATATGTAGGAAGTAATGTAGACCTTGCTACAGACGATTTGATTTCGGCTATTCAATTGGCTGATGAAAATATGGGAATCGTACTTGATAACACTCCAAAATATGTTTGGAAGCGTGGAAAGAAAGCATATCAGAATTCCATTCCTGGAATTGCTGTTGGTTCCAGTGATTCTGAAGCTGCTGGTACAGCAAGAGCCCTTTCAGCTATGCTTGTTCAGGCTGGAGAAAATGTACAGGTTCATGCTTTACTAGAAGCTGGAGAGACACCAATATCTATCTTGTCTCGCACACTTAAGAATTACGACATCCTTGATTTGACTGGCGCTACACTTAATCAGGTGCTTTACTATGTAAGCCAGGGCACTCCAGTGTATGCCTTCACAGGAGAGGACACCGCAGTGCTCATTGTAGGATATGACGCCAGCAATATTACATACTTCGACCCTATGACTAGCAAAGTATCCAAAATGGGACTCAATGATGCCGCGGAATACTTCGACTCCTTCGGCAATGTATACGTCAGCTACATCGAATAAATAAATAAAAGAATTGCGATATAATAAGTTGCCAAGTTTACGTAGTGAACTTGGCGCTTATTTTTTTTGTTACGGTAGTGGTAAAAGTATAAGAAGATAATTGTGAAGTCACTTATTAGGAACAGGATGCCTGCAAATCCAAGTATCGCCATTCCATTTAAGCCACATTCTACGGCTTTTAAAGTCATACACGTTACGAAATACGAATAGATAACGCAAGGTATTAATAACACGCCCATATGCAAGTGAAAAGCTTTTATTAAAACAATCACAATCACGCATGCTGCAATCGGCGCGATATACACCCATGGATTGGTGTCAGGCTTAAGGCGGCACATATAGTTTAGGAAGGCTACATGGCCCAGCATGAAGGCTATAATGCCTATAATCATAAAGCGTTTGCGTTTATAGGTGTTGAATAGGCCTAGAAGTATATCGCCTAAAAAACAGGCTAAGAGAGGCCAGAACATCATGGAAAGTTTTGGACTGTAATAATGATTAAGAAGTAGAATAACCAAAAAGGAGGCACTACATACCACCTTTAATGGGACATAGTACCTCCTTGAAAATCTATTATCACATACCAAAAATAGTGCAATTATTAGTGCTACATAAATAATAGTTTCAATTATCATTTGTTCACCTGCAATTAATATTCGTCACGTTCTCCTGCAAGTATAGCCTCAAGCTTCTTCTGTTTACTAAATAGGATTGCTCCTGCACCAAGTAAGAAGATTGCCAGGCAAAGTAAATATCTTGTATCAAATCCATCAGCAGTCTTTGGTGTAGTATCCTTTGTGTGACCTGATGAAATAGAACCATCACTGCTAATCTTATAGGTTACTGTTGTGGTTGTCTTTGAATCGACAATCTTAACACCAGTCTCTGCATAACCATCTGTGTACTCAAATCTTACAGTGTGATCTCCGTTTGTCCAAACCTTCATAAAGCCTTCTGCAAAGGTAAGGATTGTAGAACCAGATTCGATAGTATATTTTCTACTATCAACCTTCTTGCCATCTACAAAGATTCCTGTAAGCTTTTCTACTGGACCGTTGCAGACAATTCTAAGTGGACCAGCATTTGCTGATACAGTCTGGTTTGCACCTTCGATAATCTCATAAACATTCTTTAAATCTTTATTAATCTCAGATGCAGTATCATCTGTTGTAGTGCTGCTTCCGTTCTCCAAATAGAAGAAATAAACCTTGGTATCGCCATATACTGTACCAGATTCATCTCTAGCACCTACAAAGGTATATCCAGAGAATACTGCTGGTTTAAAGCTATATGTTGTTCCTCCAGCAAACTTGTTGGTTGAACGAACCTTGCTAGAAGTCATATGGTTTAAATCGCCCTTGTAGAACTCGTCATATACTGTAACTGTGTATGTCTTTGTTGGGTCTGGCTTTGTATTTGGATCTGGGTTTGGGTTTGGGTTAGGATTAGGGTTTGGTGTTGGTGTATCCGAACCACTATTTCCTGTTGCCTTGTATGTATGTGTGTATGTTGCTGGAGCTTGTGCTGGTACAAATTCAGGTGTTGTAGAACCTTCAACAAACTCATACTCTTTTCCGTTAAATGTCTTTTTAGACTCAGGCTGTGTTGGAAGTTCGCCTTCTACAACATCTTCTTCATCTGTGCCAAGCTCAGTTCCTGCTTCATCCTTAAAGACATGAGTGATTTTATGTGTTTCAACTGGCACATCACTCTCAATGTAATTGTAGTAGTAAGTTGCATCTTCGCTTGCTTCTACAAAGTTTGGAAGATTTCCAGTGTCGAGGACGTATGCCTTATTGTTATATACCTTTGTTGTTGGATATGAAGAATATGAAGGCTTTACCCCGTCATTAACAGTAAGGGTAGCAATCAAATCATTAAAAGTATCAGTAGGTGTAACTGGATTATAGTCTTCATCAAATAACTTGCATCTTAAAGTGATTGTCCACTTTGTATCTGGAGTATCAATAGCATTGCCAAATCGAAGCTGGCATCTTGTCTTTCCATAAGCTGCTACATAATCATCGAAATAGTCTTCAACATCTGTATTTGCACCGTTTGGTGACTCAACTACTAATGTGTAATCCTGTTCGCTTGGATCTAAGAATAATGGCCAACTAGATTGGTTATTCTCTGGCCAGCTGATTGTGGATGCATCCTCAATCTTTAAGTAAGAAACATTAGAACCACTAAAAGCGTCTGTTGCAATAGCAGTTGTTCCTGATGGAACTGTAAGGTCTGCCTTATTTGCAGGAACAAAAATCAATGTAGTACCATTATATAAAGCACCGTCTGCTGTTTTATACGAAGATGGTGAAAGGATTTCAATTGATCTTAGTGATGTACATCCCTCAAAAGAATCCTGATGAATCTCTGAAACACTGCCTAAAACTACTTCCTCAAGATTTGCACACCCTGAAAAGGCTTGTGAACCGATTTGGGCGTTACCGATTATAGTAACTTTTTTAAGGCCTGTGCAGTTAGCAAAGGATCCAGCGCCTATTACTGCGCCGCTACCGTCATCTGAAACCTCTATTATATCTGTATTGCCGGCTAAATCATCCGCTACAGAAACAGACCCTCCATTTTCAAACATGTATGCTGTTCCGTCAGGGCCTGACACAAGTCCTGCATCAGAAGTAGAACTTCCGAAGAATGTCACTCCTGTAAGAATGATGGATGCGCTAATTAATACACATCCTGCCTTTTTTAAAAATCCCTTTTTCATCTTTACCATAGCATCACCCTTTAAACCCAAGTTTATATGGTTTATTTATTTAACTCTCTTGGCCACTACAAACATACGACCATCCTCGGTGTAAGAATTGCAGGTGCTAAGAGTTAATATCTTATCTGTTGCTTCAATATCAATGGTCTCATCATAAACTGATAAGCTTTGGATATTATCTAAGAACTCCTGTAAATCAGAGCCTGTTACTGCATTGATAAAGTTGTAATACTTGTAAGTATCGTCATCATCATATCCTACCGATGACAAGCCTACGCCTACAACTTCGTATTCCTGCTCCTCATACAAAGTCTTAAATACAATCTTTTTATGTGATTCATAGAAATCTCTATTGAGATATCGCTTCAGCTGACCAAACATAGTAAGATCACGCATGTTGTGACCATACAAAATGGTATTGGTGGTCTGATTAACAATATCGCAGCGATAATCTACAAAAATGGTACCTCGTTTTGACTCTTCACCCTCGAAATTTCTATATAAATAGTACTCTGGATCATTGATAGTCTGAACCACAGGATAGTTGAGGTCGGTATCAACAATCTCGATACTTCCCACTAAATCACTATTCTGGCTATATAACTGCTGAAGTTCTGGTAGAATCTCCCTATCATCTGGTGCATAGTTTGTATCCCATGGACTGACAATCAAATCCTCTTTGATTTCATTGGAAGACGCACTATTACCGTCATTTTGATTCTCTACAGAAGATATATCGTCTTTATTGTTATCTATCTTAACGTTATTTTGTGAAATATCAGTGTTTTGTGACGATTGAATTTGCTCCTGCAACTTTGCAAGTTTTCTAGTCTCTACAATCTCTTTAATTTCCACAGTGGCATATATGCCAATCAAAACCACTGCAAGCCCTACAAACAATAGGCCTAATCGCCTAGAACTCTTGGCCTTTGTGGCTGCCTCTTCAATGATTTCTCTGTCATCTAAAAGACCTGCTGATTTATTGGCAACTATATCTGCCACGTGCTCTGTGTATTGAGCGCCAATAGGACTATTGAAGGTAATAATACCATCGCGAATGTCATTATAAAGGCGCAAAGCAACCTCAGGGTCTTGGATATCAAGCTCCTCATTGATGCACTCTATTTTTTTAACGTCCTCCTGGGCGGCTCTGTATTCGTAGTGAGTCTCAAATTCAAACCCACCGATAATAAACTTCTTCTTTTCTGACATACACTACACCTTATCTTAAATATTATCTAAAATCCCTTTATACTTCAATAGATTTTCCAATAAAAATAACAATATGTAGTGATATTCTTATTATTTTATTTCAATATCATGTGTTTTTTTAGGATAAAAAAAGACGCTAGAGCCGATTGCTCTAGCGCCTTAAAATCTTTATTTACTTAATAACAACCTTCTTGTGTTCTGACTCGCTGATTAGTGTTAACTGCTTGTTGATTATTGCATAACCTTCAATGTAGTAATAGTATGTCTTGCCAGACTCAAGCTGTGAATTTGTATATCCACCGGTTGATGCTGGGTAAACAGCAAGTTTTTCGCCTTTGCTTGTTTCATCCTCAGCACGGTAAATCTTGTAAATAATTGCATCGCCTTCTTTATCCCAAGTAACAGTTGCTGTTCCCTTTTGGAGACTTACAACATCCATCTTGTCATTTGCGATACCTGTTGTAACTACCTGAGATTTAGCATCTGCCCAACCACTACTGTAGTACTTGCTACCGTTAACGGTCTGGTAACTTCTAATCTGAACAATGTAATTAGTTACGTTGTTAAGACCTGTAAAGACTGCCTTCTGGGTTCTACCAGTGATTGTCTGAGTCATGCCTATCTGTGTGTTGTCATCCATCTTTAATATACGGATTTCTTCACCACCAGCGTAAATATCATGTACCCATGTAGCTGTTACTGTAGATCCATCTGCAGTAACCTGTAAATCAACAGGTGCACCAATTACAACCTTAGCTGTCTTTAAGATGCTTCCTGAAATATTAGATGTTTTGCTAGTAATCTTAAGTGTAGCTATTGGATAAACATTATCACCATACTCAACTGTGTATTCACTAGCTGGTACTGATTTAACCTTATTGTTATCAATAATGAATACTGATACAGCAGGCTTAATTTGATATCCAGTGTATCTGTTATTCTCACTATAGATTATCTTGCATTCACCTATTGGACGAGGAGTAATCTCATAAGTTGCAGGCTCTGTTGTATATGACGATGTGTCACCACCACTCTTTAGGTGATATGTTGCAACTACTGAAATAGTTCCAACATCTACAAAGTCCGCATCCTCTGTCAATTCTTCCTGGTCAATCTCATCATAATTTCTGTAATAATGCACATCATCAAGCTTTGCTGCAGATACAGAAAGTGTGATATCTGGTTTGATTGGATTGCCGGTGTACTTATATCCATCTGACTTCAATCCTTGGATATATACGTCCTTTGATGGATCAAAGCTAATGTTATATGTAGCTTTTCTTGTGGTACCCTGCCAGTATTTTCCTGCACCTTCGTACTGGATATATCCAACACCAATATCTTTAACTGTATAATCTACACCGAATTCAAGAGCGTCAGCTACAGTTAACTGCTTACCTTCCTTTGGAAGAGCCAAGTAGATTCTTGGATCACCTTCTGGTACTGGTTCTTCAATTCCAAATTGATCAGCAATACCTTCAACTAATACAGGTCTACCATTTTCACCAGTGTAATCAGTATCTGCGTAATAGAATTCAGTGTCTGCCAAATCACCAACCACATTAAAGTCTAATGACTTTTCACCTCTGTAGTTATTGCAACCAGTAACTATTACTTTAGCTGCTCCAGGATGGTCATTATTCTTATATTCAACAGTATAGTCGTTAGCTTCACCTGGTACTAAAGTATTTGTACCATCAGTTACTCTAACCTTTGGTGTAACAGGCGAACCCTTGTAAGGAATGTTATCTGTTAATTCATGTCCTTCCTCATCGACTAGCTGGATGCTGAAATCCTTCAATAAATCGTGAGGCACAATAAGGAACTTAAACTTATAAGATGCTGATGTACTTCCTGGCAAGCTGTAGTAATTTCCTCCAGTACTGTAGTCATTCTCTTTAACTGCTTTAAATGAAACTGTTGCAGAAGCAACTACTATCTCATCATCAAAGGATGATACATCCTTATTATGCTCTAGCTTAATATCTAAGTCATCTGCGCTAATTGCGCCTGGAGTCTTACCTTGTTTACCTAAAGTATGGTCTGTAACAGTAATATCAGGAATAATCTCATCTCCAGAATAAATTGCGAAGTAGTAATTCTGATATTTTGCTGCCTCTTCTGCACTCATAAGCTTTGTATCTACTAAATACTTGGTTAATGCAGCCTCATCCTTAAGCTTTGTTAATCCATTTCCACCGAAGGTGAATGATAACTTTGTAGGATTTGTAGTACTTTCTGCCTGACCATCTTTTGTAGCTATATACTTAGTTTCGTTAGTGAATGCGTTCTCTAACTCATAAGCATTTGTCTTTACTAATTGTGCAGAAACTGTCTTTCTATTAATCTGGAATCTCTGTGCAATTGTTCCACAGTAGTTTCCTGTACCTGTTATAACAACATACTTGTAACCAGCATTAATGCATCTGTCTTCATTACCGTTTAGATCAGTGTAAGTAACGTCGTATGCGCCCTTAGGTAATGGTGCATCGTTACCATCTGCATCTTTATATGTGACAGTAATCTTTGTAGGCTGATGCTGTAAACTATCGTAATCATATTTCCATCTAGATTCAGCAGCTTTATCTGTTCTGTATGTAACTGTAGTAAGGTTGTCAACATTTGAACCAGGTGTATATGTAACAGTAAGGTCAAGGTTATTGATGTTCTTACCAATGTTAAATGGAAGTGTTATCTCACCAGTATACTTGCCTTTACCTTTAATTGTTACAGATGGCGATGTAGCTGCAACTGCTGCATGTTGATCATCAGTAGCAACACGTACCCAGTCTGCTGTACCTACCTTATCATTATTGTTGTATGAAAGTTCATAATCACTTTCTGTTAATGAATAAGGAGTTGTGCTATCTCCAATGCCTGAATCAGTAATGACAATTCGTGGCTTGTTCTGTCCATTTTCCGCCACTTCAACAACATCAAATACCTTGATAGTAAGGTCATCGCCATCTAATCCACCGTGAGCTAAATAACCTGGCTGCTCTCCATCAAGATTTGGATCTAAGTCTGGCTGATAATCCCATATACCTTTGAAGTCCATTTCGTCATTATCGTAATAATAATGGAATTCTGAAGCTAATGAGCGCTCAGTGATCTTAAATTTCTTATCAATGACACCTGTGGTGTTTTTGCCATTACCTTCTACTCTAATAAAGTAATCACCAGGCTCTTTTAGCTCTGTTACTGTATTAGAAAGATTAATTGGTGTTAGTTTGTAATCATAATCAGCATTTGGCTGGTCAGGGTTATACTTGACAAGCTCCTTGCCGTTGCATGTCACCTTCTGGATTATGTCATACTGATTTCTTGTTACGCCATTGTATTCAACTTCCTCTGGATCCAAAGTAATCTCAGTACCAGAAAGGTCAAGCATTCCAATTGCAAATTTCTTTTTTAAATAACCCTGTGCCTGATCTGAATCTGAAAGCTTATAGTTTCCATTTTTAACAGGTTGAATCATAACAAATGGTGCTTCATTACCAGTTGCTTCTCTTGCTCCAGCAGCATTGTTGCCATAGCCAAAGATTGTGTAATCCTCACCCTTTGTAAGAGTATGATTTCCATTTTTAATGGTTACATCTGGCTCTACAGGATCTCTTCCAGCATATACTGCTGGCGCAACAGTAACCATATCGTCTGTAAGTACTTTTTGATTAATTGTAAATGTACATACCTTTGTACCGGTATATCCATTGACACCAGTGATAGTTACTTTACCTGTTCCGGCATTAATGCTATTACATTCGATGGTGTACTGCTTTGTTGCACCCATATGAAGTACAGTACCATTTGAAGCCTTTACAACAAGGTCTTCATCTGTAAACTTAATAGCTTCGCCAGTGTATTCAATGTTTTGTTTTATTACTGAAGCCTCTGTAATTTCAATACCTGAAATTCTAAACTTCTTTGTTAATGAACCGTCAACTAGATCATCGTTCTTTCCTTTGACTACAATATCATAGGTACCCATCTCTTTTACCTTTGATGGGCTAACTGATATTACAGTGTTGGCTGTATTTAACTCTGTACCTGGATTATGATAATCGTAGATTACCTTTCCATGTACTGTAACCACTGCTGGGATTGTAATATCTGAACCTGTATAGCCTAAATGATCAATCTCTGTACCATTTGAATCAGTTTCATAAGATATAAATTTCAGCTCAGCATTATCCTCATCATTAAGGTTGTACTTTACTCTGAACCAATATCTGCCTGCTGTATTTGTATTCTGAACGTAGTACTGGCTTGAATAATCAGCTGTATAGTTTGCTTCGATGTAAGCAACATATAATCCAACATCCTTTACCTTAGTAGTTGGTGTCTGAGAATTCTTGTCAAATATTGCCGTTCCATCTGTATTAACGCCAGATGCCTTGTAATACAGAATCTTATAATCTGCATTATTATCATTTACATAAGGGGTTCCTAATAATCCTTGGAACTTAGCATCCATATCCTGATTAGTAAAGTCTAATACTCTACCTGTGGACATAGAGATTCCCTTATAATTGCTAAGGTCTGCTTTGAAGCATACTACTTTGCCAGTAGCTGAACGAACATTATCTACAGAGCCAGTGATGATTCCTTTACCCTTAACAGTAATATCTTCATCAGGTCCTGGCTTCTTGTCATTACCTCTTGTGATTGTGTAGTCATCAGCTGTCAATCCAGTTAATGCCACCCAATTATCATCCATATCCTTATATTCGATAGTTGGAACATATGGTTTTGCATCTGTTGAAACCACTTCACCATCTGCATCAATAGCATAATCATCATATGGTAATGAAACTCTTACATTGTTAGCACCATTTCTAAGTGGAAGAGTAATCTTGAAAGGCACAGCAAGTACACCACTGTATACACCACAACCTCTTACGAAGAGATAGTTGCCTGTTACAGATGGAGTTGAAGTTGTCTTAATTGGATCACTCAAACCCGTCTCAATAGGACCATTGTAAGGATTCTCTGTTGTTCCAAGCTTTTTAGCAACTTCGTTATATTCTTCCTGTGTTACAGCTGAATTAAGAAGCATAAAACCATCTTCTGCATCTGAGGTGACAAGGTTGAGCTTAATGTTGCTGCCCTTCTTAGGTCTGATAACTATGCTGTTCTTAAGGCTTTCTGCAGTAATTGACTCTCCTGTATATGCTACAGAAATTGTCTCTGGGTAGTATTCAACAATGGATGTAGTCATTATCTCATAGTCAAAGGTCATTACATTGACCTTATATAATGCTGCATCTTCAGCTGAAAGTGTGATTGTTTCGGTGTAAACGCCTGGCTTATCACGGTCAGCCTCTGCTACCTCTGTGGTGTAACCCTTCTTAGTAATCTTCTTTGTGTAGCCAGTAAGAATTACTCCAGCCTTGTTCTTGATTACGATATTAGGTACTCGTGTCTTACCCTTCTGATACTGATATTCTGCAACTTTATCCTGAGAAAAGGCTATTGTTGTAGGATTCTCGTTTGCCTTGATTGTAGCAATGCTTTCAGTATTTCCAATATCATGGCTAGGTGAATCATTGTCTTCTCTTGTGAAGTACAAATCACCTCTTGAGATTTCAAAGGTAAGCTCCTGTGAGCCCTTATAATCGCCTACACCCTTAATAGTCTTCTTTGCACTTGTAGTTGGATCAGTTCCGATGGCAAGCTCTGCAGGTGTGAAATCACTTCCACCAACAAGCTTTATCATCTTTGTTTCATCAGTCTCTGAACCCTTTGTTTTATCGAAATATAATTTTGGCTCAAACTTAACCTCGGCACCTTCGTATGCCCAGTATCTACCTGATTTATCATGAATATACTTATCATCACCCACGTTACCGCTTATATCAAATGGATGAATCTCATAAACTACTGTTGTCTCACCATAAATACCTGCAGCTGGATTACCTACAAACTTAGTTGTTACCTTGTTGTAAGTGTTTCCTGTTGCGCCAGGATCTCTTGAGCGATAGCCGCCAAGGGTCTGTGTATCTTTTACACTTGGGTCTTTATAGTTGTATTCGTTATCCACACTATTATCCGCATCAAATGTATACTTGTTTCCAGTTGAAGCATCATACAACTCAATTTCTGGAGCGATGTTAGTTGTAGTTGTATTTGTTTTACCTGGGCGGAACTCTGTGACAAATACTGTTTCTGCTGAGTTTGCTTCTGCTCCATCGGCACCTACAAAATATCCACTAGCTGTAAGGCCTGTAGTATCTTTAATCTTGACCTTTGCAGTGCTCAAATCTTTACCAACAGAATAAGTCTTTGTAAAGAAGCCTGTGTAAGGATTATTTGCCTCATCACTTGCTGAAATTGTAGCTGTCTTATTAGCACCAGCTGTAGCATTTGTGCTGTCGTAGCTGATTGTATAATACTTTGGATCAACTACTTTACCCTTAATCTTTAATACAGGGTTATTAAATTTAATCAGATTTGCATCAGCATTCCATGGAATTTCATAGTTTGTCTCTAATACAATATCTGATGCATCTAAATCAGAAAGATTAATCTTCTTAATCTGGAAATATACTACAGCGTTGTTGCCTTCATAATTTCCTTTACCCATTACCCACAACTGTGGACATGAGCTATCTGCATCGGACCACTGATACTCTTTGGCATTTGTGTTACACATGTAATTGTATGTGAAATCTGTTCCAAATTCCAAAGGTGTAGTTCCAATGCTAACAGTTGGCTGGAAATCAAATGCGGTACCGTCATAATATCTTTCCACATCACACTTATAGTATCTTGTAATGTTTCCAGCTGATTCGTCTGGATTTCTACCAGTTAATTCCGTTGCAGCCACATTAAGGATGCTAATGTTGTACTTAGCTTCCTTACTACTTGTAATTTCATAGGTTAAGATCTTTGTTCCTGTTAAATTACCTTTACCAGTTACAGTTATGTTGTGTGTGCCTACTGATCTTGAATCAGTATCATAAGTTACTTCATAATCTGTTCCTAATACAAAGTCAGTCTTGTTACCAAGTTTAAGGACTACCTCAGGCTTAATCTCTGTACCCTTGTACTGATAGCTTAGGATATCATCCTTTATAGACACATAAGCCTTTGTAGCTGACTCACTAAAATCAAGAGTTAACTGAGCAGGCTTGATTGTAAACTTATAGCCTGTTTCCATAAGAGTTCCTGCAAAGTTACCCATACCAGTAATAGTAAAGGATGCGGAACCTTTTTCTATATTATTCTTAAGTGTTAACTCGTAATCTCTACCACGCTTAAGAATCATGTCATTGTAAGCTAATTTAATATCATAGCTATCGCTGTTAGCAATCTTTGTTGGATCAGCTGGATCTGGTTCTGCAGCTACAATATCTATAGCCTTACCTGTGTAGGTAATGTAAGGAGCTGTATTGGCATGCTGCTTAAGCTTAGTGGTATATACCATAGTGGTTTCCAGCTCTTTTGTCGCAATCTCAAAGAAAGCATCGGTAGCTGTAATTTTTCCATCTAAAGCTCCACCAGTCGTAGGTGTAATGGTAATTTTCTTTTTACCTGCATCAGCCACACCCTTTGTTGAGGATGTGTCTGCGATTGCTACAGTATAGTCTGTATCTTCATAAACAGTCTTTCCTACAGATACTACGATTGTAGGATTGCAGGTTCCGTCATATGTCTTAACGTAAGGAATGTTGTAACCATTCTTCTTTGTTCCTTCTTTTACAGTAGAACCCACACGGATTCCGATTACTAAATCATTTTCAAAATTTGCTACGATTTGGTATTTTGTCACATCAAATGGAATGTAAGAATTAGCAACAAAATTCTGTGCTGAAGCCTTAGCTTTGATAATTAAGTATGGATATGTAGCATCATCGCTAATACTTACAGTGTCTCCACCGTATTCTACAGTGTATTCGCTTTCTGGTACTGTTATCCCATTATAAGTAACAGTAAAATCAGTTCCAGGTACTGGCTCTTTTGCATCGCCATCATGATTTACTTTCCCATCTGCATACTTTGATGTTGTAACCCATTTAATCGCACCACTTTGTTTTGCACCAAGGTCTGCCTTATTGATTGTGAAATCTACAGAGAATTTATCTTTAATACTTCCTGATGTCATTTCAAAGACAACTGTCTTATTTCCAGCAGAAATAGGGTCTGGTGTAGATAAATCACCCTTGTTGTAGATTGTGTATCTAGTATTTTGTGGTGTGATAAATGACGCAAGAGAATTGTTTGAATATCTAAATTCTACATCCTCATATGCTGTCTCTGTGTCATTTGTTCTAAGTGTAATTTCACTTCCAGTATAAGTGTAAGCGGTATCCATCGATGACTTTTTAACCGCTTTAATTCCCAAATTTTCTGTATCTGTTTTAATGAAATCTGTTGTACCGGAGTAGTTACCAATACCTTCTACGGAAATAGTATACTTTCTACCATCTGTAGTATAGTTTGTCTCAATGCCTGTAACATTAAAATCAATATAAAGAGTAGGCTTATCCTCAGAAGGATTTGTTGGATCTACAATAATATCTTCTACTTCATCGCCATCAATTGTTACTAATGCATCATTAAAATTAACGTCTGAGATTAGTTTTGGCACAATCTTAAAGGTTCTTGCAAATACAAAGGTCTTACCACCTATTTTGTAA
>JAEEGL015964500.1_pt1 | contig 17639 bp, 16 predicted proteins | sample 9134231 | NCBI WGS metagenome assembly JAEEGL01 (sample SAMN16246548, study PRJNA631951) | gut metagenome | biome: gut microbiome; feature: rumen; material: fiber-attached | host: Bos | place: Iran: Karaj | collected 2018-10 | reverse complement strand
ATTAGTTGAAATGGATGGATTTGGTAATAACTCAGGTATTATCGTAATGGCTGCAACAAACCGTCCTGATATTTTAGACCCTGCACTACTTCGTCCAGGTAGATTTGATAGACAAATTACTGTTCCAAATCCTGATGTTATAGGTAGAGAAGCAATTCTAAAGGTTCATGGTAGAAATAAATTATTTGCTCCAAATGTTCACTTTAATGAAGTTGCACAAAGAATTCCAGGTTTCTCTGGTGCTGAAATAGCTAACCTATTAAATGAAGCTGCACTACTTGCTGCAAGAGCAAATAGAAAAGTTATTGAACTTCAAGATATTGATGAAGCTGTTGATAGAGTATTAATGGGACCTGCTAAAAAGAGTAGAAAATATTCTGAAAAAGAACGTATTATGGTTGCTCATCATGAAGCTGGACATGCTGTTATTGGTTTAAAATTAGAAAATGCTAATATAGTTCAAAAAGTAACAATTGTTCCTCGTGGACAAGCTGGTGGATATGCATTAATGCTTCCTGAACAAGAAACATTCTTTGAAACAAAGCAAGGCTTACTTGATAAGATTACTGGTTTCTTAGGTGGTAGAGTATCAGAAGAATTATGCTTCAACGAAATATCTACTGGAGCTCATAACGACTTCCAACAAGCTACAAAAATTGCTCGTGCTATGGTAACTCAATATGGTATGAGTGATATGGGTACTGTACAATATGAAAATGGCGGCGGTAACGTCTTTTTAGGTAGAGACTATCTAGCTGAAAAGAACTTTAGTGATGCTGTTGCTAAGGAAATTGATGATGCTGTAAGAAAGATAATGGATGAGTGTTATGCACGTGCTAAAAAGTGCTTACAAGAAAATAAAGAATTATTAGAAAATATTGCTAAATATCTTCTTGAGGTTGAAACACTTAATGGTCAAGATATCCTTGAAATCGAAAAGACAGGTAAACTTTCTTGGTGGGATGAGAAAAAGGAAAAAGATGCCTTAAAGAATGCTAAAGAAGAAAAAGTTGAATTAAATAATCAAACTGAAGTTCCATTTAGCGACTTAAAAAAGGTTGTAGATGATGAACTAGCAAAAAAGGATACTACTTCTACTGAAGCTAATAGTGATGATGCTAAAGAAGAAACTAATAAAGATTCTTTAATTGATAACGATTCATTAATTGATGATAAATCATTAATAAGTGATGATAAAGAAGAGAAAAAAGAATAATGCGATTAGATAAATATTTAAAAGTATCTCGTCTTATAAAACGTAGAACTGTTGCTAAAGAGGTTGCGGACCATGAAAAAATAATGGTCAATAATAAACTATCTAAACCATCAACTGATATAAAAATTAATGATATTATATCTATTAGATTTGGTATGAAAATAGTTACTATTAAAGTCTTAAGCATAAATGAATACACTAAAAAGGATGAATCTAATTTAATGTATGAAATAATTAAAGAAGAAAAGGTAGAAGTCTAACACTTCTACTTTTTAATTATTTGTATGTTTTTTATTGTAATAATAAAAAAATCATTATAAAATATTTAGTAAAGGAGGTTTTCGTTATGAATAATTTTGAAAAATGGTGGGATGGAGTATCTAGAGCCGTTAAAATTTTACTTGCTATTTTTAGTTTTGGTATTATCGGAATAGTTGCTCGTATCTTTAAATTTGTTGAAACTAAAGATGCTTCTCCTCTTGTAGGTGCTATTCTATGTTTCGTACCACTTGTTGGACTTATCATTTGGATTATTGATATCGTCACAGTAGTTGGTACTGGTGAATTCAAGCTATTATATGGCGCTGGATCATTAAATGACTTCGTTAAAGAAGAAAAAACTGATGATAAGAAAGACGCTGTAGATGCTGAAGCTACTGAAGTTAAAGAAGAAGAAAAAACTGAAGAATAAAAAATGAAAACGCCTCTACTCTTGTAGGGGCATTTTTTTCTTATAGAATTATTATAATAGATATGTTATAATAATTTATGTTTGGAGGTATTAAGTATGGAAAGAGAATATACTGAACAAGAATTAGTAAGAAGAGAAAAGGTAGATAAATTAAAAGAATTAGGTCTAGATCCATTTGGTCAAAGATTTGATAGAACTACTACTTCTGGAATTATTAAATCATTATATGAAAGTGATGTAAAAATCGTTAAAGATATTAAAGCTAAATATCAAGAAGGTCTTGATAAAAGAGATCCTGAAATTTCTAATAAATTTAAAGAAGAAATTGAACCAGTAAAAGCTAAATATGAAACTAATGATGAAAAGTATTTTGTTAAAGTCGCTGGTCGTATTATGACTAATCGTAGACAAGGTAAAGCTGGTTTTATGAATATTCAAGATAAAGATGGAAATATCCAAATTTATATGAGAAGCGATAATGTTGGTGAAAATGATTATGAATTATATAAGATGAGCGATATCGGTGATATCGTTGGTATTGATGGATATGTATTTATCACAAATACTGGAGAATTAAGTATTAAAGCCATTAAATACACTCACCTAACTAAAGCTTTAAGACCTCTTCCTGAAAAATTCCATGGATTAACTGATAAGGAAGAACGTTATAGAAGAAGATATGTTGACTTAATTATGAATGAAGATAGCAAGCGTGTTGCTTTCCTTAGACCTAAAATTATTAGATGTATCCAAAACTATTTAGATAATAGTGGTTATACTGAAGTTGAAACACCAATACTTACAACTCTTTTAACTGGTGCTAGTGCTAGACCATTTGTTACACATCATAATGCACAAGATTTAGATATGTATTTAAGAATAGCTCTTGAATTAAATCTAAAGAGACTTTTGGTTGGTGGTATGGAAAAAGTTTATGAAATTGGTAAAACATTTAGAAATGAAGGAATGGATTTAACTCATAATCCTGAATTCACTTTAATGGAATGTTATGCTGCATATTCTGATCTAGCAGGTATGATGGATTTAACTGAAGGAATGTTTAAAGAAATCGCAAATAAAGTTTGTGGTAAAGAAACATTCAAATACAGAGGATATGATATTAATGTTGGTGGTACTTGGAAGAGAGTATCTATGGTAGATTCTATTAAAGAAATTACTAAAATTGATTTTACAGATCCTTCTATGACTTTAGATAAAGCACTTGATTTAGCAAAAGAGCATCATATTGAAGTTGCTGAACATGAAAAGAATTTAGGACATATCATTAACTTATTCTTTGAAACTTATGTAGAAGAAACTTTAATTCAACCTACATTCTTATATGGTCACCCTGTAGAGATTTCACCACTTACAAAGAAAAATCCTAAAGACCCTAGATTTGTTGATAGATTTGAACTTTTCATTGGTGGAAAAGAATTTGCTAATGCTTATACAGAATTAAATGACCCAATTGATCAATTAGAGCGTTTCGAAGATCAATTAAAAGAAAAAGAATTAGGTAATGATGAAGCAAGCGATATCGATTATGATTTCGTTGAAGCTTTGGAATATGGTATGCCGCCTGCAGGTGGAATTGGTTATGGAATTGATAGATTAATGATGTTATTTACTGAAAATGACTCAATTAGAGATGTTCTATTATTCCCATTAATGAAAGTTAGAGATAAATAAATATAATAAAAAGGGCTTAACAAGCCCTTTTTTACTTATTTATCTATTTCAAAGAACTCTCCATCATCTTTTTCTTCATCAGTACCAAAAGTTATAGCATCATATAATACTTCAAAAGTTTCTAAGAATCCATGGAAGCCTTTCATAAATGTTTTATTATTAATAGATTCTAATCTACTACTTACATCCTCTTTTAGAGGCTTTTTATTTTCTATATCACTAAATACTTCATCTTGTAAGTTCATTAATTCACTTGCATCTAAATCCTCTAATTTCGCATCAGTAATAAAATCCATAATATAGAATAACATATCTATATCATTATAATGTTTTTTAAACTCTTCATCTGTTTTATAAGTTTTTTCAACTAATGATTTAATATATAAAAACTTCTCATTTAAATATCTAAATCCAAAGGAAAATAGATCAAGTAAATCATCACTTACTTCTTCACCATTTTTTTCTCCATCATAAATATATTCTATAACATCATAAATACATTCAAATGTTTCACTAAATGGTGCATCATTAAATCTATTATTCATTAAATCGTTATATTCTTTTTTTAGACTTTCAAATTCGCTAAATATATCCATAAAATCTCCTTATTAAAAAAGAGGATTAAATCCTCTATTTTTATTTATCTTCGTATAAATCCTCGTAATCATCCATCATATCATTATATTTTTCTTCTTCGTCTTCATCCCAAGAATTATCTTCATCTTCGTCATCCCAAGAATCTTCTTCATCTTCTTCATCTTCATCAGCATCTTCATCGATTTCGTAAGTGTTGTCTTCATCTTCTTCATCTTCTTCATCTTCATCAGATTCTTCGTCTTCATCTTCATCATCTTCAACATAGTTGTAATCTTCCATTGAGATGTTATCTGGTTCATCGTCTTCATCATCTTCGATAACTTCTTCAGAATCATTTTCAAAGAATGACTTATCCCATAAATCAAGTGATTGTCTACTCTTTAAATCCCATAATTCATCTTCTCCACCACAATATACAAATTGTGCACTTGTAGTGATGTCTATATATAATTGTGCTTTAACATTAGCATCATCAGAACATCCTAATTGTTCACATACTTCATCAATTAATTTATAAATATTTTTTGCTTCGCTTGAGGATTCCATTATTTCAATAGCTACCTCTAACATTGATTTATCGTTCATTAAAATCACTCCTTAAATGACTACTCTATTTTATATGAAATATAAATATTTTTCAAGTACTTTTTATTAATTACTTAATATTTCTTCTTCCTTCTAGTGCTTTAGATAGGGTTAAGCTATCTGTATATTCTAAGCTACCACCTACAGGAAGACCATATGCGATTCTAGAAATTGCACAATTATAATCTTTTAACATCTCTTTAATATATTGTGCAGTTATCTCTCCTTCAACACTAGGATTAGTAGCAATTATGATCTCTTTAGCACTTTTTGCGCGCTCTAAAAGAGAATCAAGATTTATATCACTTGGTGTTATACCTGCTTGATAATTAATACACCCATCAAGTATATGATATACACCATCATACATTTCTACTTTTTCTATTGCGAATAAATCTTTAACATCCTCTAAAACCATTATTTTATCACTACTTCTAGTTTTACAAATATCACATAAATCATCTTTAGTAATATTACCACAGCACTTGCATCTTTTTAAACTCTTTATACTAGTTAGTGCATTTATAAATGCATCTATATCATCATTATTCCATTTTGTTACTGTTGATATAGCTAGTCTTTCTGCTGTTTTTGGACCTACTCCTTGATATTTAGATAATGACTCAATTAAGCCGTTTATTTCATCACAATATTTCATTAAAACATTCCTGGCATTTGGAATTGAGACATAACTCTTTGAGTTTCATCATCAACATTTTTAAATGCATTATTAAGTGCAGCAACAATTGTATCTTCAATCATATCTAAATCATCAAGAGAATCAATAGCTTCTTTATTGATAGTTACCTTTAAAACTTCTTTAGAACCTAAAACAACAACATCAACTACACCTGCGGCAGTACCTGTGAATTCTGTTTCTTCAAGTTTCTTTTGTGCCTCCATCATTTCTCTTTGCATTCTTTGAATTTTTTTAACCATATTTGGATTCATTATTCATCACTCCTCAAATTTTATATTTTCTTTCCCAAATAATTTTATTCCAGCTTCTTCAAATTCAGAAATAGGTTCAACTTTTTCTTCAATCTCTACTTTTTCTATTTCTTTTTCATCAGCGTTTGGTTTATTTAATTCTTCATTTAGTTTATTCCATGCCTCTTTTGTTAAAGCAACATAATCATTAACTAAATGTGATTTCCTATTAAATATTCTTCTTACTAATTCTTTATTTTCTTCTTTTTGTATTTGTCTACAAATATATTGTTCCTCAAATACAATAATCATATCATATTCATTCATACAAACTAATTCGCCTTTTGAAAGCATATTAGCAACTTGTTTAAGCTCAATATCTTGATTTTTACTTAATGATGGCCATCCTCTAAGCATTAAATTTCTCTTATCCTCATTTGGCTTAGCCATAATCTTTTTAATCATATCATAATTTGATTCATATGATTCTTCTTTAATCTCTTTTGGAGCTTCATTAATAGAGAAGCTAGTAGTAGGTCTTTTTTCTAATTCTTCTACTCTCTTTTCTAACTTGTATAACAATTCATTATCATTAACATTCTTTAGTTCGAATGCATCTGTCATTTTAATAATACCTAAATCTAAATATGCACGTTTTTGATTAGTCCACTTAATGTTATTTTGAACTTCACTTAAAACATTTATAAACGCATAAATTCTTTGATTAGATAATTCTTTTGATAATTTAATAAATTCTGGATTTGAATATAATGTATTACTACTATTATATCCACTAACATTTTTAAATAATAACACATTCTTAAAAAACGATATTAAATCCGTTACAATTCGTGTGATTTCTTTTCCGTTTTTTATTAAATTATCTATTATGTTCATTGCGCTAGTAGGATTCATTTCTTTAATTGCTTTTATTAGTTCAATTAAATCTGTGCTTGTTACACTACCACTAACATTATGAACATCTTCAGCCGTAATTTTCCCTGATGAATAACTTAATGCTTGATCTAATAAGCTTAAAGCATCTCTAAGCCCACCTTCAGCATTAATCGCAATTGTTTCTATTGCCTCATCAGTTATATCTATGTTTTCACTATCTGCAACCATCTTAACTCTCCTCATTAAATCTTCATTAGATATTGCCCTAAAATCAAATCTTTGACAACGAGATAAAATTGTTGCTGGTATCTTATGTATTTCAGTAGTTGCTAGAATGAAAATGGCGTGTTTAGGCGGTTCTTCAAGAGTTTTTAACAATGCATTAAATGCACTTGTTGATAACATATGAACCTCATCTATAATATATACTTTATATCTACATACACTAGGTACATATTTAACTCTTTCTCTTAAATCTCTAATTTCATCAACACCATTATTACTTGCGGCATCTATTTCAATTACATCACTTATTTTTCCTTCTTGGATTCCTTTACATATTTCACATTCACAACAACAATCACTAGTTGGTGCATGCATACAGTTAACTGCCTTCGCAAATATTTTTGCGATACTTGTTTTACCTGTACCACGTGGTCCAGCAAATAAATATGCATGACTTATCTTTTCATTTTTAAGTGCATTCATAAGCGTTCTAGTTATATGTTCTTGTCCTGCTACTTCTTTAAAGCTTTGAGGTCTATATGTTCTATATAATGCTTGATAAGACATGCTATTCACCACCTAACCAAAAATATTATATCATAAAAGATGAGTAATGAATATAATTTAAATTATATTAATTACTTTCCTAAACAAAATCTAGAGAATAATCTATCTATTACTAATTCTGTATTAGATTCTCCTACAATTTCACCCATTAAATCTAATGCTTCTTTAATATCAATACTTATCATATCAACTTCCATTTGATTATTAATACCATTTATTGCTTCATCTAATGATTCTTTTGCTTTTCTAAGTAAATCAATGTGTCTAACATTAGATAAATAATTACTATCTGTTGTATTAAATTCATTTAAGTTTAATATTTCTAATATTTTATCTTCTAATTTATCTAAACCTAAATTATCATTTATAGACATATAGATATCAGCTTTATAATCATTGGCTTTATCTAAGTCTACCTTATTCATAATAACAATTCTTTTTTTATCTTTTGTTTTTTCTAAAATATCTAAATCTAAATCAGTTAGTTTCTTACTATTATCAAGTAATACTAATATTAAATCAGCGCTATCAATTTTACTTAAACTTCTTTCTACACCAATACGCTCTATTTCATCACTTGCGTTTCTTATACCTGCTGTATCTATTAAGTTTAAAGTAATACCACCTATATTTAAGAACCCTTCTATATAATCTCTAGTAGTTCCCTCAATATCGCTTACTATAGCCTTTTCTTCATCAAGCAAAGTATTTAATAAACTTGATTTTCCTACATTAGGTTTTCCAACTATTACTGTTTTTATACCTTCTCTAATTAATTTTCCACCTGAAGATTTTAATAATATTTTATTCATTTTATCTATTATTATATTTAATTTATCCTTTAGCTTTTTATATTCTATTTCAGGTATATCTGTATATTCAGGATAATCAATATTAACTTCAATATCTACTAATATATCTAGTGTTTCTTTCCTTAAATCATTAATCATAGTAGATGTATTTTTACTTAGTCCGTTATTCGCAATTCCAAGTGCTAGCTTGTTTTTTGCGCTAACCATATCCATAATGGATTCAGCTTGAATTAAATCAATTCTACCATTTAAAAAAGCTCTTTTACTGAACTCACCTGGTTCAGCCATTCTAAAACCATTTTTAAGTAATGTAGATAATACTCTATTAGTTACATATATACCACCATGACAGCTTATTTCTACACTATCTTCTGCGGTAAATGATTTAGGATTTCTAAATATTGATACCATTACTTCATCAACTAAATCATTTTTATCATAAATATGACCATACCATATAGTATTTCCTTCTACCTTAGTTAAATCTTTTCCTTTAAAAATATTATTAACTAATTCAATAGATCCTTTCCCACTACATCTAACAACCGATATAGCGGCACTTCCATAAGGAGTACATATAGCACAAATTGGCTCAAACATAGAATCACTCCTCGTCTATAATTTCTTCTTTTTCTTTAGCCTTAGCTTCTTCTTTATCCTCGTTTATTCTTTCTTTATTTGATTTTCTAATCTCTTTAATCTTACTCATTTTAAAAGGATTTACTCCTCTTACTACATCTCTAATATAAACAAATAAAACGCCAAACGCAGCCATTATACTACCAAGTACTAAGAAATTCATACCTAGAATAATTGATGTGATTACACAAAACCAAATAGTTGAAGCTGTAGTTAAACCTCTTATCTTATCTCCTGTTTTAATAATAACACCAGCGCCTAAGAAACCCATACCAGTTAGTATAGCCGCAATAACTCTTTGGCTATTTGTTGATGGATCAAACTGATAGATATATCTTTGTAAAAGAGCTACAGCACATGCACTAACACTTACTAATACATGGCTAGACATACTACTTCTAGTTCTAACAGCTTGACGCTCAAATCCAATTAAAAATGAGAATACAAATGCAACTATTAAAGCAATTATTCCACCTAAATCAATAAATGTAGGTGCGTCATTTGTTAGTTTTTCCGCATTATTAACTAATACTGGGGCATTTTCAAAAATAAACATTTTTTATTCCTCCTTATTATCTGTTATTCATTGTATGTTTGTAATTTATAATATATTCATCTGCGTCTTTAGCAAATGTTTCTATTTCACTTTCATTATTTAAATAACAACCACTTGCAAGAGGATGTCCTCCACCTCTATATTTATTTGCTAGTGTATTAATAACTGGACCACTAGATCTAAGTCTAACACGTAATTCATTATCTATTTCAAGAATTAATGCCCAAATAGGACAATCTTTTATATTACTTAAAACATCAATTGCATTACTTGCTTCCTCATATATAACATTATATTTTGCTCTTGTTTCCTTTGATATATAGCAATATACAAATCCTTCTTTTGTTTGCTTCATATTTTCAATAACATAGCCTTTAATTTTAAGCTCATTAAATGTTACTGTAGATATTTTTTTATTTAACTCTACAGGGTTAGCTCCCATCTCCATTAAAAATGAAGCTATTTTAAATGTATTAGGATTTACTCCATCATATCTAAATCCACCTGAATCTGTAATAATTCCCGTAAGTAAGCTATTTGCGGCAATCTTATTTACTTTTAAATTGTATTCCATTGCGATTCTAGCAATTATCTCACTTGCTGATGAAACACTTGTATCTACATATACAGCTGAACCAGTATTATCACTATAAGGATGATGATCAATTTTAACTATATCACTTGCTAAACTATATCTTTTATCAGCAATTCTTGCCTCGTTTGCAACATCAGTTAGAACTACTAATGAACGTTTAAATACACTATCGTCTATATCATCTAAACTTCCCATAAAGGCAAGAGATGTTGATGATTCACCTACTGCATAAACTTCTTTTTTAAAGTTTTCTTTTATAATTTCTTTAAGTCCAAATTGACATCCTAAACAATCTCCATCAGGACTAACATGTCCTATAACGATAATTGAATTGGCAGACTTAATTTTATTAAGTATTATATCTATCATAAGAAAACCTCCTTAAATAATACCACGTATTAGAATATTATATCATATTTTTAAATATTTAAAAATAATTACAAAAAAAATGAAAGGATAATTATTAGTCAATCATAATTACCCCTTCATAACGCTGGGCGATATAGCCCTCTATTATATATGATTAATTGGTATCTTTATTATACATATTTTTTTAAAATAATGCAAGAAAAAAATAAATAAAATAAAAAAGTCGATAATGATATACCGACTTATTAATACAATAGTGGTGGAGCGGGGTGGTTTCGAACCACCGAACCCGTAGGGATCAGATTTACAGTCTGACGCGTTTAGCCTCTTCGCTACCGCTCCAAATGGTGGAGGTTAACAGGCTCGAACTGCTGACCCTCTGCTTGTAAGGCAGATGCTCTCCCAACTGAGCTAAACCTCCATTTTTTTTGGCTGCTCTTATATTATAACACATACATTTTTAATGTCAATATAAAAAGAAATAGATATTAGGCATCTATTTCTTCTTTTTGACTATTAGAATCTTCTTTCTTTTTACTATCTATATCTTTATTATTAGAGTCATCAGTTGTTAAAAATTTTAAACGTTTTGCTAGAATATAAGCTAACACAAGCTTTGCACCATCTGGAACAATAAAAGGGAATACACATATAGTTAATACCTTCCATAAGCTTGTTATATTTGATTGGTTAAACATTAAAAACCAAATAGAACCAAATAAATAACAAATAATTAAACCAATAATACCTGATGCTATTTTATTCTTTATTAATAATGGAACTAAACACATTAGAATAAATCCTATTATATATCCTCCTGTAGGTCCTGCTAAAACTCCAACGCCTGATTTAAAGTTCGCAAATACAGGTACTCCTATTATGCCTATTAATATATATAATAAGACAGATATTAATGAATCTATTGGCTTAAGCATAAACATACATAAGAATACAGCTAGTGTTTGAAGTGTAAATGGTACAGTGGTAGGAATCGAGATTAAACTCATAACACATATGATTGATGTAAAAATCGCAATAAACACTAAATCCTTTACTTTCATAATAATACCATAAAAAACGGCTTTTAATAGCCGTTTTATACCTTTCTATTCTTTTGTAAAAGAATCCTTATCTGCACCACATAATGGACATACCCAATCTGCTGGTAAATCTTCAAATTTTGTTCCTGGTGCTATACCATTATCTGGATCTCCTACTTCTGGATCATAAACATATCCACATAAATCACAAATATATTTTTCCATTATAATTCCTCCATTCACTATATATATTATACCACATTTATTATTTTAATACAGCAATTAAAAGTTCATAAATTGCTTCACTATAAGCAAATATAATTAAACCTATTCCAATAAAAGGAAGTATCGCATCAAATGTTTTCTCTTTATGCACTTTTGTGTATGAGAATAACAAAATAAAAGGAATCGCTAAGAATAATCCTGTAGCTTGCCCAATTCCAAAATTACTTGCATCTGGAATTGTAAGATACAATACAATATCTATTATAGACACTAATAAAAATAAGAATGTAACATGAAGTGAAAAGGCAAGTGAATTTTTATTTGTTCTTAAAAACTTATTATATTCTTGCTGAGTAGCTCCAAATTTAACATATATTCTTTCTCTATTTTTAATCCATAATGACATACAAATAAATATTAAATAAACAAGCGGTGGCTTAGTCGTTAAGAAAGGATATGCTTCAAAAGGTAATTGAATAAATCCTTCTCTTGCCAAAACCGTTATGATATATGATGCTAAAGCAAAGTTTAGTGGTATTATCGCTAACAATCTAAAACCTATTACTTTCTTCTTGCTTGTACCACTCTTTAACTCGTAATTTAAAAAGAAATTAAATAACGAAAGAACAAACAAATCACCAAAAACATTAAAGTCAGCTTTCTTGCTAAATAGCGTAATAACGACATTTTTTGCTGCTGATTTGCTTTCTGTAGCTGCATAAATAATTCTACCAATATATCTATCAAAAACAAATATTAAAGCAATTGCTACTCCTAGATAAGCTATACCATAAAATAGAACCATTGACTTATACGTCTTGTTTCTTGATAAAATTAACGAGAAACTCGCCAGTAAGAAAAATGGAATAGAAAGGTAACCAATAGTAGATAAAACAATTAATGTTTTTTCAGAATGAATCGGATCAATATCTAAAAATGATAAACCTATATTTAATACTAAGCAATACTGCCCAATAGCTAAAGCAATCCAGGCAATTATTCTAAGATATCTATAAGATAATATACCTCTATATTTAATATCACCTTCACCTAACATCATATTCATTAGTTTTATTCTTTTTCTATCTTTTTTAGGTGGCTTTTTTGTTTCATAGCTAATATTTTCATCTAGCATTTCTGTAGTTGTATCATTACTTGTTTCTATAACTTCATCAACATATTGTTGCTTGTATGTTTGTTTTGTTACATTAATGAATTTATTATCCCAAGGAATTACTTCTTCTTTAGTTAAAGATTTTGATCCAATTACTACATCAAATTCATCTTTTAATTCTTCTTTATCGCATTCATAATTTTCAAAACTATAACCACAATTTTGATAGAAATTTATAGCTTCTATATTCTTTCTATCAGTAAATAGCCTCATAAACTTAAAGCCTGAATTTTTAGCATATTCTTCGGTAAGCTTTAAGGATTTTCTTCCATATCCTTTATCTCTATATTCTTCTTTAATACCAAAGAAACCAAGCCATGCATTATCCTTATCATTTTTATAAGAATATATTCCTGTAATACCAACACATATTTCCTTATCGAATATAAGGAAGAATTGGCTTTGACTATTATTTTCAATAGATTTCAAATAGTTATTCTTCGCATTATATTCGGGAAATATTTCGTTTTCTACATTAACTGCATATTCTAAATTTTCACTTGTGATTAATTTTAAATCTAACATTAATCATCACTCCATTTATTATTGCATTGCAAGTGTTAAAAGTACGTGATAATCAGAAACTGTTAAAGGCATTCCATAATCTTCAAAAACGCCAGTTTCTGAATATCTAAGTTTAAATTGGCTACTACCAGCTGCATAAGTAAAACCAATTTTCGCATCATCTATAACATAATTTCTACCATATCCACCAGTTGATTCAATATGGTATGTTAAATCAATGAATACATCTAAATTACATAGAAAATCAACTCTATAAAATCCTAAATTATAATCAGGAGTAATAGGTATTTCTACCTTACTAGCATTATCTCCTTTTCCAATATATTCAGTTAAGAAGAATTCAGGACTATTAGTATCTAAGACATTCTTATTAGTTACTGTATAACCATCTTCTCTAGTATAACCACTAAAACCAGGATAATTACTAAAGGATGTTGTTAAGAAACTTGGAATACTAATAGTATCAGTTACTCCTTCATCTACATAAGCATCAACTGTACTATTTAAATTAGTATTGAAATTTAATTTACTACTATTAACTAACTTTATATCTAAAGATGCAGTAGACCAATAATCATGAATGTAATAAGCATTTATTACATCTTTAATGTTTTCTGCCATAACTTCAATTAATGAAGATGTAGATGCATATTTTTTCTTATCAAATACTAATGTTTGATTCTTTGCTTCAGTAACTTCTTTAGAATCTAATGATGCTAATAAGACATTATTAAGTCTACCAACACCAACTAATTGATGGCAAGTACTACCTTCAATTAAATCAGCTCTTGTATAAAACTCTTTTCCTGTATAAAAATTATCACTAGCGTTCATATAAATATATTTATCATATATTGGATATAATTCTAAATTATAATAAATATGCTTTAAACTAACGCCCCAGTTTCCATTAAATTTATAGATGTATTTTCCATCTGTATAATCTTTAATTTCACTATTATTTGGGCATTTTGCTTCTTCTAAGTAAGAACAATAAGAAGTAGAGATTAAATTACTATTTCTATCATAGAAATGAACTTGATATTTAATATCTAATGATGCTTCTTTAAGTTCAAATTTTAAAGACATATGAGTCTCTTTATAAATTAAATCATAATTCTTCTTTCCAGGAATCTTTAAATCCATTAATTCATCTTCAGGGAATAATCTTTCTGTAACTGGTACTTTTTCTTTTGAACCATCAGTATATGTAACATCTAGATATATTCCTGCATATGAGAAATAACCTATTTCTATTGGACTTGTTGGTACTCCCTTTAATTTAATAGTTGATACGTCTTTATTGCTATCAAAATAATTAGGATCATATACATTAAAAAACTTATAAGATGACTTCTTACTTGAACAACCACATACTAATATAGTTAAACATAGAGAAATGAATAAATACAATAATTTTTTCATTATAATTCACCTCTCTTTACACATATAGCATGAATAATAAGATCAGAACTTGCTATATGGAAATCTTTATCCCAACATACAAAAATATAGTCATCTTTTGGTATAAAGATAGGTTCATCAATAGGATCACCATTTCTAACTTCTATAGTTTCAATTAAATTATTATGATGATCATAGAATCTAATATTATATGTTTCATCAAGGATATAATAACTTTCAAAGTTCATATCGTAATTTTCTACATAAACATCTTCCATTCTATCAATTAATTCACCATTTAATTTATATCCCTTAAAGATATAACCATCTTTTTCTTCTACAGTTTCTGGGAATTCTACCTTATCACCAGGTAAATATAACTTTTTATTTTGTCCATCAAATGTTACTGATTTAGCATTACTATTTACATAATGAACTTTAATACTATCATCATGTTTAAGTAGTCCTGTATCATATCTAAATGATATAGTAGCTGTAGCTTCAGCAATACCTTCTTCTACTACTAAATTATCTCCTACTACTCTAATTTGAGGATTATCTGTTTTAAATTCTGAGAATATATTATAAGTATCGCTTTTTGTCATTGACCTAAAATATGTGACCTTATCACTTGGTCTAAGCACTCTAACAGATGATGCTAGAGAATTATAATCAAATACTTCATAACATAAAAGTGTTGTTCTACCTACATCAATAACAGTTTGATTTATTTCAACGGTATTACTATCTGCTCTTTGAACTATACAAGTAGATAAATCTATGACACATGCAGGGAATTTACCCTCAAGTAAAGTGATATTTGGATTTACTAAGCTTAAAATATTAACACCTAAAATAACTCTAGCAAATAATCCAAATTCGAAGAATGCTCCTCCATCACCACTAACTTTACTTCTTCCTAAATCCCATGTGACTGAGGCAATTCCTTTAATATCTAAATAAATACCAGCATCGACATCAACATATAAATATAATAACCATTTAAATCCTGTAACATAAATAGATAATCTTAATTTTAAATAGAATTCACCACTATATTTTCCAACTAGTGAAGCATTTATCACATGTGCTGAAACTTCTGATGGTGCACTTGCGGCATCTCCAGTATCAGTATCAGATGAATAACTGACAACTGTCTTTGTATAACTATAAGTATATCCAGCACCTAATGTTATATTAAATTGGTTTTTAATACATAAGAATACTTCAAAATCAATTGCTAACCAACCAAAGAATCTTAGTGTTATATTACCTAAACCAAGCATAAATGTATCGCCTGCTATTTGGTTTTTAGAAAAATCTAAAAATTTTGCTTCTGCCCAGTTATCTCTTAATTCTTCTTGAGCCATTTCAGCATCTTTTTGGCTAAATTGATCAGGATTGCCTTGTGCTTTTACCCATGATTTAGGGAATTTAGGGTTTGCTAGGCATGCTCTTATTTCTAGAGCAACAGTCACATTACTACTTAATGAAACATTCATATTAATGTGGTATGGAATACCTAAGAATGTATCAAAGTGAACACCACCACTTGTAACATAAGTTTCAACGTATTTAAAGTTCGCAAATAATATTGCTCTCCAACCAGTTTTTAGAGTAAAACTAAATGAGATAGATATTTTAGTTGTAAATGTATTATCTTGTACTCTAAAACTGATATCGATAAATACATGATCCCAGAATTCCTTTGAAGTCATCATTAATGCTTCATCAAAATTATACGCATATGCTGCATATGCCATAAATTCTTCAGCTAAATGACTTTTCTTAACTTCTTCAATTATTTCTTCTTTTGATTTTAAATGTAGATTATTTTCTAAATCTACTTTTTTATTATCAACGTGTAAATCAAGTTCAGAGAATAATTCTTCTCCTGATGGTGATTCATAAAAAATCTTATATAATGATTTATTCTTTTCAATTTTCTTTACTTTGATATATATTTTTTCATCATCAGTATCTCCATCAAAAATAACTATATCTCCTACTTTACTATCAAATGAACCATCAAATAATAGATAAGTATCAAAATCTCCATATCCTGAAAAATAACTTATTTTATTAATATCATAAGTTTTATAATTTTTCTTTGGAGTACAAACATCTCTATCTATATCTTTAACTGAAAAAATTACTTTTCTAATAGATTCATCTTTTCCTTGAAATAATAAATTAGGTGCATTTTCGATAGATACAGTATATGCATTGCCTCTTTTATATCCTTCCTTAGATCTTAAAGAATATCCACAAAAATCTCCAGTAACTAATTCTTCAATTACTATTTCTTCTCTTTCCTCAAAAGCATTACGAACAAAAACACTATCATTTACTTCACTAGCTGTTAAATAAGCTCCTTTGGAAGCTAGTTGTAATGTAAAAGTAGGTTCTACATCCATAAATGCATTAGAGAAAGCATCTGGATTTGGAATTTCAACTTCTTGTAATTCGACATCTTCAAACATGTCATCTTTCATTTCATCGCTATAATTAATTGTTGGACTATAAACATATTTATTTTTCTTTTTCTTTTCCTTACTTTTACCACAAGCGCTAATAGTAAATATGGTAATAATAGAAAGGGAAAGAATAAATATTTTCCTTATTATTCCCTTCATATAAAACCTCCTTTTTATTGTTCACTTGTGTTATTGTTATTATTATTTTCTTTTTCTTTAGCCTCTTCTAATGCTTTATTATATTCTTCATAACTTACTTCTTGTGCTTTTTCATTTGCAGCGCTCTTCTTACCAATACCAGCAGTTTCATCTACAGGTACTGTAAAGACAATACCTTGTGCTGGAGTTTGAAAACCAATATCTTTATATAAAGCATGTAATAGTTGATCTTTTATTTCAAAAGGAACAACTAATAAAACTATT
>JAEEGL016868855.1_pt1 | contig 17641 bp, 14 predicted proteins | sample 9134231 | NCBI WGS metagenome assembly JAEEGL01 (sample SAMN16246548, study PRJNA631951) | gut metagenome | biome: gut microbiome; feature: rumen; material: fiber-attached | host: Bos | place: Iran: Karaj | collected 2018-10 | reverse complement strand
CACGTCTATCGTTCCACGGATATGGTGAACTGGAAGTACCTGCGTCAGGTCTTTGACGGAGGCAAACGCCCCACCTTTGTGGAAGGTGTCAACGTGTACTGGGCACCCTGTGTGACCAAGCAGGACGGTCGCTATGTCCTGTATTTCGCGCTCTCCAAGTGGGGCGGGGGAGACACAGCCAGCATTGGTGTGGCAACAGCCACCAAGCCAGAGGGCCCTTATACCATTGTGGGAGAAGAGGGCAAGCTGTTCACGAGCGGCGAAATAGGCGTGAATAACAGCATTGACCCCAACTACATCGAGGACAATGGTCGCAAATATATTGTCTGGGGTAGCTGGAATGGCATCTGGCTCATCGAGCTGACCGAGGACGGTTTGGCGGTGAAGAATATCCGCCGCAAACGTCAGATCGCAGGCACACGTTTCGAGGCCCCTTATATCTATAAACGCGGGAAATTCTATTATCTCTTCTGCAGTATCGGCGCCTGCTGTGAGGGGGCTCGCAGTACCTACGAGACGGTTGTGGGACGGGCTACATCGCTCTTCGGACCCTATTATGCCAAGAACGGTGGACGGATGATGGACAACGATTGCACCATCTTCCTCACCAGCAACGAACCCTGCATAGCGCCGGGCCACAACTCACGTATCATAGAGGACGAGACGGGCAAGACTTGGATGACCTATCACGGCTACCTGCGCTCAGACCCTGACCGCGGACGTGTGGCATGGTTGGACGAGGTGAAATGGGGCGAGGATGGCTGGCCGTATATAGAAGGGAAAGGTGCGTCGGCCACGGAACTGGAGGCTCCTGTGGTGACACCGTTCAGTCATGATGTGGACGAGATACATGCCGAATGGGGTGTGGAACAGGGCACTTTGTTGCCCGTGGATCTGTTGAACCAGGGGCAGATGGACCTCGTGGTGGCAGGTGCCCGCACAGATCAAAAAGGGCTGGTGATGCCCTGGAACACCCTCCTTCGCAAGAACAACGAGGGGCAGTGGGCTGCAACGGCCGCCAGCTGGCAGACAGGCCTGAAGCCCTCGGTGGTGCCCGCCGATTTCGATGGTGACGGAAGTCTGGAGCTGCTGCTACTCAGCCAGCCGCATGAGACCCTCAACCCTAATGGGGCAGCCAACGGTGTCTATCGTGTGCAGCCGGATAACACCCTGCGCCTGGAGAGTGAGGCGCTGTCAGACCTCACGGCAGCAACCGTGGCCGATGTCAACGGCGACGGCTTCCCAGACATTATCGGTGTGGGGCCGCAGGGCAGGAACGTCGTATTTTATGCACAAGCGCCGGCAACGCCCCCTTTTGTCTTCCGTTCCGGTTCATTTGCCGGCAAGGATAAGACCTTCGAACAAGTCCTCTCTGCTGATTTCAATGCCGACGGGCACCCGGACATCTTTGCCTATTCCGCCAGCGAGGCCGAGCTCTTCTTGTATGACCCTGCCACGGGTGACTTTGTGCCTACCGGCTGGACGGCCTCCTGCCCCGTGCCTACCGATGGCGGCGTGGCCGTTGCCGACGTGGACTATGACAGCACATTGGACATTGTCTGCGTGGGTACGCAAGGCGTGGTGTGCTTCAATGATGGTACCGGACATTTCACTCCTTCCACCACCACGGGGCTGGATGTGGACTACCAAAATGCCTTCTGCTCCGTTTCCGCGGCCAACCTCTTTGACTGGGACGGGGATAACTATGCCGACTTCCTCTATCAGGGTCAGAACCCTGCATTGAACACGGCCACAGGAGCCATCTGGATCGGGACGGGCAAGGGAGCCTTCAACCTTCGGAGACGTTATGGCTCGGGCCTGGCTGCCACCACGGCTTTTCTGGACTGGAACGATGATGGTGCTCCCGATCTGATCACCACGGGTTCCATGACAGATGACCACCTCTTTCACAATGCTACGGGCTGTCTGCTGGCGGTGTCCCTGAATCCTAATCGTGCCACCCGCTCCCTCCAGGCACTCTCCAATCTGGAGAGCCGTGTCGAGGGTAACAACGTCTATCTGACGTGGCAGCGAGGACTGAAGAACCAGACCTACGAAATCTTTGTCCGCGATGCTGCTGGGCGGCTCTATGGCAATGTCCGTTCCTATGTGGACGGAGAATGGGCGGGGCGTAGGAAGGTCATGGCCCACGGCAACTGCGGCACCGCCACGGAGGTCGTGTTGACCTTGCCTGCCGGCGAGTACACCTGGGGCGTGCAACGCATCAGTCCCCGCCTGGGAGCATCACCCTTTGCCACAGCCATGTTCACGGTGGAGGCCGACGGCATCTCTGACCTTCCCACGGCGGCAGGCCGCGCTGCCACACAACCCCAGCACTTCAATACCATCGGTCAACGGGTGCCCTCCTCTTTTGTGGGGATGCAACTCCTCCGCTACCCCGATGGCAGCATCCGCAAGGTGATGATGCAATAATTGAGCCACCCCAAAACAGTTCAAAAAGGACTGTTTTGGGGTGGACTCGTCATTGGAAATGTCGATGCCTACATCCGTTAGAAATGGATGTTCAGATCGAAGCCCACTTGCAGGGGGTTGGCACGCTGGGCAAAATAGCGGGTGCCTCCGGCTGCAGAGCTCTGGATGGCAAAGGTGTTGTATTTTGTATCGGTGAGGTTGCGCCCCCAGAGGCTGACGATGACGGGCCCGAAGTCATAGTCGGCATGAGCACCGAGCAGCGTGTAGAACTTCTGAGAGAAGGTGTTGGCCTCGTCCCACCAAGTCTTTCCTTGCCCCGTGACATTGGCTCCCACGGTGAATTTGCCGAGATGATAGTTGGCCATTGCGCTGAACATGTGTTGCGGAACGAAGGGCACATAATTATCTTTGTAAGTATCGTACTCGTCGAACTTCGCATTGGTGAAGCTGTATGTCGCAGCCCAGTCAAGTGCATTGTCGAAGTGGCGGCCGCGCAGTGTTGCTTCGGCACCGCAGGAGTGGCTCTTGCCGGCATTGACCATGATGCGACCGTAGTTGCTGTTGGGCTCCATGATGGAAAGTTGCTGGTTGCGGATCTGCATGTAGAAGAGTGCCAGGTCGAGATGCAACTGTTGGTTCCAGAGGTTCAGGTGTGTGCCGACCTCGTAGTTCCAGGATTCCTCGGGCTTGTAGGCAATGGTTTCCTTGATGGCGTTGTAGTCTTCGGGTGAATGTGCCACGTCATAGTCGCCACGCATGGCATTCTGCTGATGGGCGTTGAGGTCGGTCTGGAGAATGTCGCTGAACATCTGAATGTTGTATCCTCCAGCACGATAGCCTTTTGCCACAAGGGCATAGACGTTGCCCAGACGATTGTTGAGATCGTAGGTCAGTCCGAACTTGGGCAGCAGCTGTGTGTAGGTCTTGGCGTGACTGTTCTTCACATGCGAAGTCAGGTGATAGGTGGCCTGGCGCTCGGCGGTGCCACCCGTCATGTTCATATAGGCTAAGGCGTCATAGCTGATCTCCACCTTATCGACATTGAAGCGCAGGCCGAGGGTTGCTTTCAGACGGTCGTTCAGCATGACGTTTGATTCATGGAACAGTGCAAAGTTGAGTTGAGGCGTATGGAAATACTCGGGTACAGCCATCTCGGCACTCATGCTCACGCCCGCGAGCGCCGCGTCAACAGCTTTCTGTGCGGCGGTGGCAGCCTGCGCCTCGGCGGCAGCCTGTGGCATACCTTGCCCTATCATCTGACTGAGCATCTGCTGGTAGATGCGCGGGTACATGGACCCCTGCATGGCACCCCGCATGGCATTGGTGATGGCTGAGCTGATGGGCCCGGTGATGGCTTCGCCGAAATAAACGGGAGCATCGGTGCGCAGATACTGGTATGAACCAAACAGGCCCGTGGCATGCTGCCAGCGGCTGTTGTCCTGAGAGCGCAGCACAAATTCCTGCGTCAGGGCGTTCATCTTCTGCCGCTGTTCCAGACGCAGATAGTCGGGAACCATATAGTCCTGATCCATCGGCATCTGGTCCTTGAGGAACTGGTAGCTGGTGGTTGATGTGAACAGAAGCGGAGCAGACTGCAAGTCATCCCCCACGCCTGCACTCATGGTCAGTCCCGTGGTGAACATATTGCGTTTGTAGCCGTTCATGATGGTGGTGGCAGGGTCTGCTGGAGTTGACAGCTGGGAGCCGGAAGCGGCAAGTTGGGCTTCGCCGTATCCGAAGCCGTTCTGATTCACATACTGATAGTCTGCCGTCCAGTTGAGCTTAAGCTGCTGTGACGGTTGCCAGATGAGACGGGCTTTGCCACCCGCCTCGTTGGCTTTGTCATTCTTATCGTTGAGGTTTGTGTTGTCAAAGAAACCGTTCTGACCGCTGTAGAAGCCAGCCACGCTGAAGGCGAACTGCTCGGAGAGGCGGTTATAATGAGCCGCTTCCACGTTGCGATAGTAGCCCGTTCCCAGGCTGATGTTCACGTCGGTGCCCTGATAGTGCATGGGGTCCTTGGAGTAGAGACGCACCAGTCCGCCTTCGGTGTTCTGGCCGTAGAGCGTGCCCTGGGGACCCCGCAGGACATCGACACGGTCAAGCATGTAGAAATGGCTGTTGAAGGCGGCCTTGGACATCAACGGGATGTTATCGGCATAGACGCCAACGGCCGGGTTGTTGATGCGCGAACCGATGCCGCGCACATACATCGACGACGTGAGCCGTGAGCCGTAGGCCGGCATCACAAATGACGGAACGTATTGCGATAACTGGCTCAGATCGTGAACGTTCAGCTGTTGCATGTCGGTCTTGCCGAAGACACTGCTGCTCAATGGTTGCAGACGCAGAGGAGCCTGCTCTTTCGGCTGATAGACGACAACAATTTCATCAAGCGCCATCACGCGGCTGGTGTCTGCCAGTTCCTCGGCGCTGATGCCCAGAACCTGCATGAGGCAGAGGGCAAGAATCAATGGTTTCTTCATAGTTATATAAATTATATTCTGTTTTGCGGCTGCAAAGGTACGGAGTTTTCTCGAGTTACACAATCCTCATTTATAATGAAAATGTGTCCTAATTTGTGTAGAATTGATAAAAAAGTTGTACCTTTGCCGCGTCAATGAGACAAAGATGAACAGAAGAAGTGCCATATTCGCCATCGCCGACCCCAACACGCTGTCTGCCATTGGGCTGCAACAGGTGCTCACAGATATGATACCGTCTGTTGAGATCAGCACCTTTGGAACGTTCGAGGAACTGCAAGCTGCCGATGGCGGGCAGTTTGCACATTATTTTATCGCATCGCGCATCTATTTTGAGCACACGGCATTCTTCCGCGACAATGCCAGGCGCTCCATCGTGCTCGTCAACGGTGACATGCAGATTCAGGGCGTTCCCACGCTCAACGTGTGTCAAAGCGAGAAACGTCTCATTAAGTCCATCATGGCCCTACACGAACAGGGGCATCATTCCGCGAACCGTCATCCGGGATTCCTGCCACCGTCGCAGAGCACCGCTTTGCTGTCACCTCGCGAAACAGAGGTGACCATTCTGCTGGCCAAAGGGTGTATCAACAAGGAAATCGCCGACCACCTGAACATCAGCACAACCACCGTCATCACACACCGGAAGAACATCATGGAGAAATTGGGTGCCCGTTCGCTCGTGGACATTATTATATATGCCGTTGTCAACGGATTGGTGGATGTGGGGGAGCTATAACGCACCTTTTTGTGTGGAGAAGCGCAGTTCTCACGTTGATGCTTCGTGGGCCTTCAGGATGGCGGCCATCTGCTGCTGCACTTCCTGGGCACGCTGCCCTGCTACCTCAGAGAAACGTTCGGTAGCATCGGCATAGATGATGGCACGGCTGCTGTTGACGATGAGGCCGCAGTGGTCGTTCCAACCGTAGCGGCACACCTCTTCCAGACTGCCGCCCTGCGCACCAATGCCGGGAACGAGGAGGAAGTGATCGGGTGCCAGACGGCGGATATCGGCGAAGGCGGCACCCTGTGTGGCACCCACGACATACATCATTTGATGGCATGATTTCATGCCTTCACCATCTGGTGATGTCGCCATTTCACCATTTGACGTTTGTCCCCACTGCTGACTGCGTTTCAGCACTTTCTCAAAGAGGCGTTCGCCGTCAGTGTCCTCTGTCAGCTGGAAGTCGTGGCTTCCCTTGTTGCTGGTCAATGCCAAGAGGATGACCCATTTACCCTCATAGCCGAGGAACGGTGTCACGCTGTCTTCACCCATGTAGGGGGCCACGGTCACAGCATCCACGTCCAATTCTTCAAAAAAGGTACGCGCGTAGAGCTTGCTGGTGTTGCCAATGTCACCGCGTTTGGCATCGGCAATGATGAACTGGTCGGGGTACTGCTCGCGGATGTACTTCACGGTCTTCTCGAAAGCCAGCCATCCCTTCACGCCGTGTGCCTCGTAGAAGGCCAGGTTGGGCTTGTAGGCGATACAATAGGGTGCTGTGGCATCGATAATGGCCTTGTTGAACTCAAAGATGGCATCGAAACCGCTGTAGGCCGTGCCGTCATTGGCTGCCTGCCAGGAAGCACGTTCCCGCGCTTCGCGTTCTACCAGAAATGGTGGCACCTTCTTCAGGTCGGTGTCCAATCCAACGCACAGAAAACTCCCTTTCCGGCGGATGTTCTCATATAGTTCTTCTCTTGTCATAGGTTTCCTTGTTGATAGTTAATGGTAGGTTAAAGGTGTTGAACTTATGGTGGATTAATGCTGATCAATGACTTGTAACAAGTTGTTATTTGGTGAATAGATAGCCATCGAGTCTTAAAGACGTTGAATCATTGGTCTCGGCTCCGGGTTCAGAAGCAGAGACGATGTTGAGCGTGTAACTCTGGAGCAAGAAGCGGTTGTGGCCGGATTGAGTGGGGATGGGGACGATGTCGTCCATCTTTTTATCCAAGGTTTTCAGCATGGAGATGCTGACCAGTAACGTGTCCGAGACATTGTCATTGCCGACAGGCACCGCGACAATGTCCTGTTTGAGGTCGGGGTGAACGTTGTTACAACCGACGTTGGCATGCAGCTCTGTGTAACCCTCCGGGATGCGGATGCGTGTGAGAAAGGCGTAGTTGCTGAAGATCGTGGTCTTTTCTTTGCAGGCGGTAGTGTCTGCTGCATCGATATATTCTTGAAAATAGATGCAGGAATCCTTCTGAGTCACCAAAGGTTCAATGGTCTTGCTGTTGAATGTCTTTTCCAAGTATTGCAGTTTGGAACTGATGCGTGCGGCTTTCTCTGCAGGCACCGGTTTGAGTAGTGCAGCGTAGTCCTTGGCATTGACAGGGAAGGAGGTTGCGCCGGTCTGCTGGAGTTCACTTTTTACCTGCTGAAGCAGCACGTGACGGGTGATGGAAGTGTAGTTGATCGGCAGCGCCGACGTCAACAGAAAGAGGAAGGCAAAGCTGATGGGAATCCAATGAATGCGTCGTGCACGGTTAAGAAAAAGGTACAGGCAGACAGCATAGCACCAGGCGTTCAGCGTGGCCAGATAGAGGCGGGCGATGGTGATGCCGTAGTCCGAGAAGCGGCGCACGATACCTATGGTCATCAGCAGCAACAGCGGCATGACGATGAGGGGCAGCAGGCGAGCCACGGTGTTATCAAACGGTCGGTTCTCTGCGTGGCGAGTGGGGTAGAGACCATACTCGATGGCGATGAGCCCGATCACCGAAGCGATGACAAGCCACGATACCTGCCCGTCTGGCAATTGCCAGGACAGGAGAATCCGAATCGCATAGACGTATAATACAAAGATATACAGTGCTTCCAACGGCAGGAAGAGATAACGGAAGACACTCGCGAGGAAGCTGGAACGCAACGGCTCGCTGTCATGTTTCTGCCCGTCACCTGGGATGCGGCTCAGGAAGAGCAACACAGGCAGGTAAGCCGCAAAGAGCACACCCGCCGTTGCGTACCATTCCCAGTCCACGGTCACGCCGAAGAGCCATTTGAGAGAGAGCAGCAGGAGGCAGAGCCCCAACCAAAGTACCCCCCCTACGACAACGCAGACAACGGCATTCAGTGCAAGCCGCAGGGCGAAGTTCCACGCAGGGATGTCATCCCGCTCGCGGATGAAGGAAAGGAAAAATACCGTGAGCACCAGCGCCAGAATGGCAGAGACGTGCATGAGAAACGTCTCAAAGCCATTGCCATTCTCGCCGAATTCGGTGAAGTAAAGGTACAGCGTGTCGCCCGCCAGGATGATGTAAGAGAAGATGTGAACGTTCTGCACCTTTCGTGTCCACGGACGTTCCTCGCTCCACAGCGCCAAGGTCAGCGCAAGCACGAAGCCCACGGAGAGGCCATAGAAGATGACAGCTGTCAACCGGTCCGGCAAGTTCCCGGCAAAGATGACAATGATGCTGTAGGCCGCCAGCGCCGTGGCGAAGCCCACGGGTACCGGAAAGCGTTCTGCGCAACTGCGTAGCGCCTGCTTGAGAAAAGTTGTCAGTTTCATCATAAGTAATCAATGTGGCGGATGCAGACCTTGGGCCTTTCCTGTTTGCTGTAGATGATTTCGAAGTATTTTTTTCCTACGGAGCATGTGGGGCCGTAGAACAGCTTCAGGTTGTCGGAGATGTAGTCAATGACCTTCTGGCATTCTGTATCAGCTGTTTCATCGTCCATGAAGTTAAGATAGGGGATGATTTCAAGGTAGTCGATGCTGACTTCGGTGAGCTTGCCATCGCGCAAATGGAAGAAAACAAACGGATTGCTGTAGCCTATCAACTCGCCGACTAACATGCTGCGGGTTCTGTTCAGGACGGGATTATCAGATCGTTTCTGGCCTTTGAGCGTATGGGTCTGATACAGTTCATCGAGGGTCATGCCGAACCGGGCATCGCCCAGGGCGCAGTCCTCTGAAGGGTTTTGTATCTCCTTAAAGAATGCATCGCGGAAGCCGTAGAAGCCACTGTCATAATCCGCGCACACGGCGTCTTTCTCCTCCTCGGTGCCGTGCTCCCAGATCTCACACTTTGTCATGTAATCGCTGAGCATATCTTCCACGTCTTCCTGTATCACCGGCACAGGTGCCCAGCGCTGGAACAAGGCCGGAAGCTCCTTCATCTTCTTCACACGGTTCATGAGATAGATGATGAGAAACAGGCAGAGAAACAGGGGTAGCATCACCGCCAAGAAGTTGACCTTGGGGTGAGTGGTGCTACAGAAATAGAAAATAAGGGCAGATACTACGCCAAGAATCAGACACAGCAAAATCACCAGACAACGGAATAAGAGTCGCTGCATCTTGTTGAAATCTTCCCTGTATTGTTCCAGGTTGTCTAAATAAGTCATGCACTCGTTCCAAGTGACCCCGAACTTTTGCTCGTTGAGGTAGGGGATGCTCGACGGCTGCAGCAACTTCCGGAGCTGGCTGAAATCGGTTTCGTTGCGATTGAATGTCATAGGGGTGAGGTCTTTATGGGGATTGTGGGTCGTTGTGATAGCGCGAAAAACTGAACGGGGTTGGGTGGAACGGGGTAGGGTGGTGGCGGCAGTTATCGTTTGATGGGGAAGGTGTTGACAATGCGCTGGAAATCGTCGGGCAGGAGGTCGTAGCAGCGCTGTGCGATGTGCATCGGGATTTGCATGCCAGAGGCGGTGGCGATGCCGCCGGCCATAGCTGCCTGGGTGTCGGCGTCGCCGCCGAGCGAGATGCAGTTGCGCACGGTCTGCTCGTAGGTGTCTGATTGCAACCAGCAGATGATGGCTTCCGGCACGCAGAGGTCACAGAAGATCTCGAACTGGTAAGTGGAACGGATGTCCTCGATCTTGCGGTCCAGGTCATAGCCGAACTTGCTGGACAGGGTGGCTTTGATCTCTTCTTTGGAATGATTCAGGCGTGCCATCATCACCGCCAGCGCCACGGCTTGTGCGCCTCGCGAGGCCTCGTCGCTGTCATGGGTGATGCGGGCCGATAGGTTGGCCAAGAACAGCACCTCGTCGGGGTCGTCAGAAGCATAGCCGATGGGCACCACGCGCATAGCGGCACCGTTGGAGCGAACACCCTGACGGTCAATGGTTCCTCCGGACTTCACCCATTCCATGAAACCTCGACCCCATACGTTCTTGTCTATGAAGCGGTTTGCAAGTTCCAGATAGAGCTGTCTCAGACGGGCTTCCGTGTGCTCGCCTTCTGTCAGCCATCGGGCAACGGCCATCGTCAGGATGGTGTCATCGGAGAAGTCCTGCAGCACGAGGGGAAAGTCATAGTCTTTGGTTCGCGTGCCGCGGAACTCATAGGGAACCCCCATCACATCGCCGCAAACAACACCCATCAATCCGGTTGTCAATGTTTCTCTTGATTCCATAATGATTCGCTTCCTTCTCTTTTTATTGTGGGTGATAAGGCTTGGCTTTGAACTGTTCTCAGACTATTCCTGAGCAAAATGCACACCATTACACATTAAGATTGTTGCATTCGTTTCTCATCGATCATCACAGCGCGCTCTCCTTCAGCCGTTCTGCATTTTCCGCCACCGTGAGACGGTCTATACATTCCTGAATATCACCGTCCATGAAGGCTGCAAGGTTGTAGATCGTATAGCCGATGCGGTGGTCGGTGATGCGTCCTTGCGGGTAGTTGTAGGTTCGGATCTTGGCAGAACGGTCTCCCGTGCTGACCATCGTCTTGCGGCGGGCTGCAATGTCGTCGATATACTTTTGGTGTTCCTTGTCATAGATAAAGGTGCGCAGACGTGCGAGGGCGCGCTCTTTGTTCTTGGGTTGGTCACGGGTCTCGGTACATTCGATGAGGATTTCCTCCGTCACGCCCGTGTTGGGGTTCGTCCACATGTAACGGGCACGCACGCCGGATTCCACCTTGTTCACGTTCTGCCCACCGGCACCCTGACTGCGGAAGGTGTCCCACTTGATGGCGCCCTCGTTGATTTCCACGTCAAACTCTTCGGCCTCGGGCAGTACGGCAACGGTGGCGGCAGAGGTGTGCACACGTCCCTGGGTCTCGGTCACGGGCACACGCTGCACGCGGTGCACGCCACTCTCATATTTCAATGTGCCATAGACCTTTTCGCCTGTGACGGAAAAGATGATTTCCTTGTAACCGCCAGCAGCGCCTTCGGTGAAACTCGACACGGCAATCTTCCAGCCCTTTGTCTCGCAGTACTTGGAGTACATGCGGAACAGGTCACCAGCAAAGAGTGCCGCCTCATCACCACCCGTGCCGCCGCGGATCTCCATGATAACGTCCTTGTCGTCCTCGGGGTCGGCAGGAATCAGCAACAGCTTGATATCCTCCTCCAGCTGAGGGAGGCGTTCCTGGGCTGAGGCCAGTTCCTCGCGGGCCATCTCCTTGATGTCCGGGTCGTCCTCTGCCATCATTTCCTTGGCATCCTCGATGGTTTGCAGCGCCTGAACGTATTCCTTGCGCTTCCTGACGATGGCGCCCAGATCCTTGTATTCCTTCGTCAGCTTGACATAGCGTTTCTGGTCGGCAATGACAGCTGGGTCCGTGATGAGTGTACCCACTTCTTCATAGCGGGAGACAAGGCCTTCCAGCCGGTCTAAGAGTTCATTGTTCATGATCTTCTTTCTTGGTATGATTGATATTTGCTCCGCAAAGGTACGTTATTCCGTTGAGAAATCCATCGTTTCCGGCATTTTTCTTCAAATTTATTTCATCATATCCCGAATTGGTATTACCTTTGCAACGTTGATGAGGCACCGTGCATCATGTAATGGTGTTTATTGGCACGCTGTGTACCTGACAACCCACCATGCCTCTCACACCATCCCTCAACCCCCAAAAGAACCCAGGCACACGGCTCCTCATTTTCAGCATTGATGGCAATTCACATGAAGAAAGTTGCAGAAATATTTGTGTATGTCACAGAGAATCATTTTCTTTGCCGAGCAAAAGGGAAAAAAGGAATGCGAGCCGGCCGACAGAGTGCTCCCTAACGCCGAAAGGAGTGCAACTTCAGGTAGAAAGCTGTACTGCTTTGAGCCGAAAGCAATACTGCTTCGAGCCAAAGGCAATACTGCTTCAAGCCGAAGGCAATACTGCTTCGAGCCAAAGGCTGTGCACCCTCGTAAAGTAATCCGTTGGAGGATGAAAACGCAGCAAGCAGACCCGTCTAATCGTTAAAACAGTTGAAACAAAAAGTGGTAAGCGTTAAAATTGTAAAATCTATTTCCACGTTTCAGCAATTATAGCGACCTTTGTGCTCATTTTGGAAGAAACAAGAACATTATTATACAATTATTCAACAGATGAATTATCTCGACAGGAATGAATTTAACTTTGAGCCAAGTCAGAAGGTGATAGATGCCATCAAGAACTTTGACCCAAAGGATTTGTGTTTCTATACCCGCATCTTTGACCAAGGAAAAAAGAGTGTCATTTCCGTGCGCGTCAGCGAAATCTATGGTGTGCCCGAAGATCAGGTCCTCCTGGCTTACGGCGGCGAAGACTTGCTGAAGAACGCCGTGCATTATTTCCTTGCACAGGGTGACAACCGCACCATCTTGCTGCCACAGTTCTCGTGGTGGTACTATAATCGTGTGGCCAGTGAGTGTGGAGGTACCTATGAGATGTATCCCCTGCATGAAACAGAGGACACTTTTGCCTATGACGTGGACGAGGTCATTGAATACACCAACCGCATCCACCCACGGATGCTCTTGTTGGCTTCACCCAACAACCCCACGGGCAACAGCCTCACACCCAGCGAGGTGGGACGCATCATGGAGAATATCCCCGACGATGTCATCGTGCTCATTGATGAGGCCTATGCCAGCTTCATCACCACAGACACCGCTTACATTGCGCCCCTGGTGGAGAAGTATTCCAACCTGATTATCTCCCGCACCCTCTCCAAGTTCTATGGACTGCCAGGACTGCGCGTGGGTTACGGCTTCATCGGAAAAGGCCACGAACAGTTCTGCAGCTATGTCAACAAATACCTGGGCTTCAACCGCTTCTCAGAGGCTGTGGCCTTGGCAGCACTTGACAGCGACGAGCATTATCGTCAGGTCGCGGATGATATGGAGTGGGGACGTCAGCTCTACAAACGCGAACTCGGCAATCTGCCCGGCTTCAAGGTCTATAAGTCCAGCGCCAATTTCATCCTCATCAAATATCCTGTCGAGATCAAGGATGAACTGCTGAAAGCCCTGACCGTGCAAGATTACAAAATCAAGTTCATGGGCGACAAAGGATTGGAGTCATGCTTGCGCATCACCCTCGGACGCAAGGAACAGACACAGACGGTGTGTGACACCATCTTGGAAGTCGTAGGAAAGGTGAAACGTTAACACGTTAACACGTTAACACGTTAACACGTTAACACATTAACTCTAAACTTTCAACTTTCAACTCTAAACTTTCAACTTTCAACTCTCAACATGATCGGAGTTATCCTCGCTGCTGGAATGGCCAAGCGCTTGCGGCCACTCACAGATACAAAACCCAAGTGCCTCCTGCGTGTGGGCAACCGCACTTTGCTGGAGCGGACTGTAGATGCAATGGTGCAGGCTGGCATCAGGGAGTTTGTAGTCGTCACAGGTTATTTGGCAGAGCAGATCCGCAGTTTCCTGGATAATCTGTCAACCCAAGAACCCCTCACCTTTCATTTCCTGCATAACGCCGACTACCAGAACAACAACAATATTTATTCCCTCTGGATGGCAGGGAAGGTGGTGCGTGACCGCGAGTTCCTGCTCATGGACAGCGACATCCTCTGTGACCCCGCTGCCGTTGTTCGCATCGCTCATGAGCCGGGTTCCGCTCTCGCCTTGAACCGTCATGAGCTGGGCGAAGAGGAAATCAAGGTCATCGTGGATGCCGATGGTTGCATCACCGAGATCAACAAGACATGCCGCCCCGAGGATGCGATGGGCGAGTCCGTGGGTATTGAGCACATGTCGGCAGCCTACAGCACTGCCCTCTATCGGGAACTGGATCAAATGATTCTGCAGGAAGGACTCATCGATGTCTTCTATGAGCGGGCATTTGAACGCCTGATTCCGCAAGGCCACACCTTCCGCGTTGTAGATACCACCGAGTATTTCTCCTACGAACTTGACACGCCCGAGGACTTCGAACGCGCGCAGCAGTTAATCCCCAAGAGTCTGTTAAACAACTAAACAATAGGTGCTCATCATTAGTTTGATGTGTTTTAGTCTCTATTTGTATGCTGTTTTTTCTTTTAGCCGAAGGAGCATAGCAGGGGTCCTATATAAATAGTGTTCATTCATATAAACAAGATATGGAAACAAGTAAAGTTACATACGCACAGACATTGAAGTCGTCAGAGACTGAAGATTGGCTGGATTATCATGTAATCCGGCCTTTCTGCTTCCTGTGTGCTAAAGTCTTTGCCCGGATGGGCACTCATCCCAATACCGTTACCATCTGGTCCATGATTATCGGTGCCGCCAGCGCCTTCTTCTTCGTGCATGGAAGCTTTCATTACGAGGGCACTACCGGTCTCATCTGCAACCTGATAGCCATCTTCCTCCTCATGGTGGCAGATGTCTTGGACTGCACAGACGGCCAACTGGCACGCATGACGGGACAGAAAAGCCGCATGGGACGCATCCTCGACGGCATCGCCGGCTACGCATGGTTCTTCCCCATCTATTCCGTACTCGTCTATCGATTCTATCTGCATCATGAATGGGAATTCAGTTGGTTAGGCATCGAAGATACGCCGCAGAATGCACTCATTGCCACCGTCGTGGTGTTCATCATGGCACTCATCTCCGGCTTGTGGGGACTGGCAGGGCAGCAGCGCTTGGCCGACTATTATATCCAGACACACCTCTTCTTCCTCAAAGGCGAGAAAGGCAGCGAACTCGACAACTCCGTTCGTCAGCGCGAGATTTATGAAGCGATGTCCAAGGACACGCCGCTTGTGGAACGGTGGTTCCAGAAATCCTACATTGACTACACCATCTGGCAGGAAAAGCACACGCCCGAGTTCCAGCACATGCTGGAGGTGATGCGCCAGAAGTACGGACAATTAGATAATGTACCCGCGCACGTGCGAGAAGAGTTCCGCAGACGTTCTCTACCCCTCATGAAATGGAATGGCCTGCTCACTTTCAACTTCCGCAGCTTCTGGCTCTTCCTCTTCTGTCTCCTGGATGTGCCCGTCCTGAATTTTGTTTGGGAGATATTCGCCATGTGGTTGTTGATGAAGTACGTCAACCATCGCCATGAGACCTTCTGCCGTCAGATAGCACAGCAACTGAGGTAATCCCTTATATTTCAGATTTATTCATCCCGTCCCTCGTCTATGCTCCAGTCGCCGCCTGACCTCATGTGGATAGATCCTCTGCTGCTGGCCTATCGGCTCGGGCATGTGCGCAGTGACGAAGAGAAGACCGCACTCCTGGCGGCAGCACGCGCGGCAACAGATGCCATTGGCTACATGACTGCCGTCGTGAATTTCGGGGTGCCGGAGCGCAGCAGACTCCATCAGCTACTGGGCAAGATTGTAGCAGCACCAGCCTATTATCGTGCGCAATATCCCACGATTCTGGGGTTGCATCAAAAAGATGAACCCGTTGAGTCCTTTCTGGGGAATATGCGCGTCCTCTCTTTAGTGGAAGCCGTGCTTACGTTTCAACAGCAACAACTCTTTTATGATGCCTACTGGTGGTTTGTGCATAATCATCAGCCACTGGTGATTGATGCAAAGAAGATGCAGCGCATCGGGTTATATGCCGACGAACCAAAGGACAATGCCTCTACGGTCATCCGCTTCCAGGAATATCTCACACAGCTGATGAACCACAGAAACAAAACCATGCGTGACCGCTTCAAAACATTCCCGGCAGACATCGTCATGGCCATCTTGAAGCGTGCTTTTTCTTGATGTATCCTTTATGACTACATCGTTCCCTCTGGTGGTAGCATCCGTCGGCTTGTGCGGCTGACGGAAATCAGTTTCACCATTATTTGCAATGCCTAACCTCACAAGGGGCTTGTCCCTCTGTGTCGAGACATAGGACGCAGAAAAAAGATCCCGAAGGCCGATGAGGCTTTCGGGATCTTTACTAAATTACAAGGAACTCTCCTTTCTCTCACTTAATCACGACCTTACGGCCATTGTTGATGTAGATGCCGCGAGCTGTCGGCTTGCCGCTCAGTCTGCGACTGTTCAGGTCGAACCATGCGTCTGGCACTCCCTGGCTTCCTGACTCCTTAGAGATAACAAGGATGCCGGTCTGCCCCTCGGAGACGTCGCCGAAGTGGAGGTTGAAAGCGCGGACATTGTTTGCGTTCGGGTCGGCAGGATCTCCGGCAGTGAGACCATCGCTGAGTTGGAAGTAGGCGCGATGGGTGTTGATGCTCATCGTGGCATTGGGCCAGTAGAGCGTGTTGTCATTGCCGAGGTAGAGCTTGGTGTTATCGCCGCTGGAGCCGATGGTTACGGGGTCGTAGGTGCCGATGAACTGAATGGCGCCGTCCATGCTCTCTGCGGCGGTGGTGGCGAGGTAGCTGGCGGCCTTCTCTGCGGTGGTGGTGCCCTCACTGTCGCTGCTTTCGTACATGGTTGCCGCCACCGTATCTGACGAACGTCTTGCTCCCGTTGGCTTTGACGTTGACCGCTCTGGGGTTGAAAAGACAGTTGTTGAAGGTGATGCTGGCACTCGCTCTTTTCCAACCCACGAAGCCGCCGCAATTGTCGGTGGCATCGCCGTCGATTCGTCCGTCGTAGAGGCAGTTTTCTATCCTGGTATCTCCGCTCTCGACGTCGGCTATCAGTCCGCCGTGCGAGCCGTCACCGTTCACCTCACTCCAGATGGAGGTGCTGATGCGGCAGTCCGAAATGACATTGTTGCCCTTGGCCTGTCCGATAAGACCCGAGGCAAACTTGGCGGTGGTGTGAGAGACACCTCTCATATTCAGGTTAGTGAGGTGGCACCGTTAATATAACGGAACGGGGCGCAATACTGCACAGACTCATCCAAATAGGCATTCAGCGCATTGCCGTTGCCGAAGAAGTGGCCGCTGAAGGGGTGCTCCGCGCTGCCCACCATTGTATCGACGTTGTCGAGGTTTTGGGTCAGCGTGAAGTACTGGTCACTGTAGCTCTCGCCAGCGTTCACACTCGTGGCCAGCGTGTTCCAGTCGGCCACTGAGCTTATTTGATACGGGTCGGCCAGCGTACCAGTGCCGCCACTGAACTGTGCCCATGCCCCCTGCACAACCATGCACAGCAGGGCGAAAATCATGAAGATGTTCTTTCTCATTTTATAGATCAATTTTTAGGTATCACTTATCATTCCATCAGCGTAACGCGGAGAAAATACATAAATTGTCTGCAAATGTAGGAAGATTTTCTAATAGTTTCAATTTTTTCGGGCAAATACCATCGTTTTTTTAGTAGACCTTAATTTCATAGTACTTTGATTTAACATTCTTTATAAGTTTCTGAGCAGCAAAAAGTTCTTTGCAGAGCAAAGGTAACTATTCAGTTCACCACCTGGCCCTGCCCTGAGCGAAACGGGAAATTACAGGTTTGTAATATAGGAGGCCGAAAGGCCGACCCTACATTGCATGATTGAGCCGTTACGTGGCAAGGGTAATCATTTCTTCGCAATCTCGTGTCATTTCGGGTGCTAAACTTACAAAAAAAGCAAGCAGAGCATAAGAGCAGCGTTTTGCACTTCCATTATCAGTCTGGGGACT
>JAEEGL011573289.1_pt1 | contig 17641 bp, 10 predicted proteins | sample 9134231 | NCBI WGS metagenome assembly JAEEGL01 (sample SAMN16246548, study PRJNA631951) | gut metagenome | biome: gut microbiome; feature: rumen; material: fiber-attached | host: Bos | place: Iran: Karaj | collected 2018-10 | reverse complement strand
TCCGCCTGCCTGGACGGCGCACGCTAAATGCAAACCACTCTACGTAAAAGTGAGGGCCATATGACACCATCTTTTCAGTTACGTAGCTTTACGATATTCAAAAGCTATTCCCATATATGTTTTTTTTGAATGTTGAATTGTGTATTCGGAAAGAAATTAGAATAATTAGAATAATTACTCAGAAATTTCTATGATTATGTGTGATTGATGAATTGACAGTGGTAAACAGCTTACCTGAGTTCGGCGTTGAGTTGCTTCTTCAGGTTGGCTATCAGTTTCTGCATGATGGCATCGATCTGTTTGTCATTGAGCGTGCGCTGTTCATCCTGCAAGATGAAATTGACCGCATAGCTCTTCTTGCCCTCGGGCAGATTCTTGCCTTCATACACATCAAAGAGTTCAACGCTTTTCAGCAGTTTACGTTCAGACTGCCTTGCGATTTGCTCAATCTGCTCAAACTCAACGTTTTTGTCGATGAGCAAAGCCAAGTCACGACTGACAGCCGGATATTTGCTGATTTCGGTGAACTGGACTTTATTCTTACGAACCAATTTCATCAAAGCAGTCCAATTGATTTCTGCATAATAGACAGGATTATCGATGCCAGCAGCTTTCAGCAGTTTCTTACTGATAACGCCCATCTCACAGATAGTTTTACCCCCACGGTTTTCAATGACAACAGCCTTGGCGAAGACGTCATTTTCACTCTTCTTCATGACCAACATACCCTGTTGCGCCCCTACGCGACGGAAGATATTCTCCACATGGGCTTTCAACTCGTAGTAGGAACTCTCCTCATCGGGATGTGCCCAACTGCCGCTTACACGTTTACCTGTAACCCAAACGCCCAGATACTGTTCCTCAGTATATGCCTTCATGGGCTCTTCGGGATTATTACGCTCAGGCGCAAAGTGGTAGCAGTTGCCGAACTCGAATAATCTAAGGTCAGGATTCTTGCGGTTCGCATTATGTGCGATGCTCTCCAATCCCCCGAAAAGCAATGATTGCCGCATCACATTGAGGTCGCTGCTGAGAGGGTTCATAATCCGTACGAGCGACTCTACGGGATAAGCGTTGAGGCCTTCATAATAGGCCGCTTTGGTAAGCGAGTTATTAAGTATCTCATAAAAGCCTGCACCCACCAGTTGTTCAGAAACCAGATTATGGAGACGGTGTTTGATATCTTCGTCACCCTTCACTACTAATGAACTCTTCAGCTGTGTAGGAATCTCCACATTATTATATCCATAGATACGCAAGATATCTTCCACCACATCACAGGGACGCTGTACATCCACGCGATAAGCCGGAACAAGTAGTTCAAGTCCTTTTTCCGACTCACTGACAATCTTCATTTCTAAAGATGTGACGATATTTTTGACCGTCTCGGCTGGAATCGTTTTTCCTATCAAGTTGTTGACATAGTCATATTCCAAACTGACAGCGAAATCAGGCATAGGATTGGGATACTCATCACGTATCTCCATCGACACCTTGCCGCCAGCCAGCTGTTTGCAAAGAATGGCCGCCTGTTTGAGGGCATAGATGGTGCCATTGGGATCGATGCCACGCTCGAACCGGAACGAAGAGTCGGTGCTCAGTCCATGGCGGCGAGCCGACTTACGAATCCAAGTAGGATGGAAATACGCGCTTTCTAACACCAAATTCCGTGTGGTCTCATAGGTGCCACTTCCTTTTCCGCCGAAAACGCCAGCGATACACATCGGTTCCTCTGTGTTGCAGATAGCGAGGTCATGCTCGCCAAGGATATGCTCCTCGCCATCGAGGGTAATGAATTTCTTACCTTCGTTTTTGTCTTTCACGTTGATATGCTGTCCGGTGACCATGTCCGCGTCGAAACAATGGAGCGGCTGTCCGTATGCCATCATCACATAGTTGGTAATGTCAACGATGTTGTTGATGGGTCGCAGACCGATGGTTGTGAGTTTGTTCTTTAGCCATTCAGGAGATTCTTTTACTTCACAATCGGTGATGCTGACACAAGCATAGCGTTTGCATGCCTCTGTATTTTCAATCGTCACCTCGACAGGGAGGTCATGGTTGTCCACAACGAACTCATCGCATGAGGGACGGTGAAGCGCCGTCTCATACCCATTTTGTTTGAGCCAGGCATAGAGATCGCGTGCCACGCCCCAATGCGAGAGCGCATCAGCACGGTTAGCCGTAATATCCACCTCAATGAGCCAGTCACTCTCCATGTGATAATAGTCAGCTGCGGGCGTACCCACCACAGCCTCCTCGGGCAAGACGATGATACCGGCATGGTCAGTACCAATGCCGATTTCATCCTCAGCGCAAATCATGCCACAGGACTCCACGCCGCGGAGTTTCGACTTTTTGATGACAAACTCCTTGTCACCATCATAGAGCACACAACCCAGATCAGCCACAATGACCTTTTGTCCGGCAGCCACGTTAGGGGCGCCACAAACGATTTGCGAGGGAGTCTCACGTCCGAGGTCCACTGTGGTAACATGTAAGTGGTCGGAGTTGGGATGCAGTTCACAAGTGAGCACCTGTCCGACGTAAAGTCCTTTTAATCCCCCCTTGATGCTCTGAACTTCTTCGAGCGCATCCACCTCAAGTCCACTGGAGGTCAGCGCATCGCATACCTCCTGTGCAGAAAGGTTGAAATCCACATATTCTTTCAACCATTTATACGAAATGTTCATGTCATTGAATTGTTTTCACTGAAAAATCGTGCAAAAATACTTATTTTTTGCAAGATAGCAAAATTTAGACATGAAAAACTTTCGTATGAGATATAAGGGAAGTAAAAAGGGGGTATAAACACCCCCTCTTTCATTCCATTTCTCCGAATAACTACCGGATGAAAAGCAGTTCACGATACTTCGGCAGTGGCCACAAACTGTCATCTACAATCAGTTCGAGTTTGTCGATTTGGTAACGTATGCTGTCGAGTTTGGGCTCAACGGTGTCGTGGTATGCGATGGCCTTTTCGTATTCACTTTCGATTTTGTTGGCCTCTCTTCGCGCATTGACCAGTTCTTCTACCCCTTTCTCAATGGCACTGGTGCGTTCAGCTATCTCCTCGATGATCTTTTTGTTACGTGCGGAGAGTTTGTCGGCCGTATCGACAGAGAATACGACCGCCATGCTGGCCACATTCTGCAACAGCTGGCTCTGGTAATGCGTGGCCACAGGGATGATATGGTTCATGGACAGGTCGCCAAGCACCCTCGCCTCGATTTGGATTTTTTTGGTGTAGGTTTCCCATTTGACCTCGTTTCTGGCCTCCAGCTCTTTCTTTGTCATCACACCGAGGCTTTCAAACATCTGTATGCTCTCAGGGTCAAGGTAGCGTTCAAAGATTTTCGGACACGACTTCTCCACGTCAAGTCCGCGTCTCTCCGCCTCGACGATCCATTCATCAGAGTAGCCGTTTCCATCGAAACGGATGGGTTTACATGTCTTGATGTCCTCGCGAAGGATGTCAATGATGGCATGGAACACCGGGTTATGCTTCCCTTCTGTGAATTCGGCCCGACCAGAAATCTCTACAATTCTCTGATCCACCCGTTTTTTAAATAACATCAGGGCTTCTGCCACGGCAGCGTTGAGGGCAATCATGGCCGAAGCACAGTTGGCCTCACTTCCTACAGCGCGGAATTCAAAGCGGTTGCCTGTGAAAGCGAAAGGCGACGTGCGGTTGCGGTCGGTATTATCGATGAGCAGTTCGGGAATCTCTGGAATGTCCATCTTCAAATCCTGTTTGCCTGCCATAGCGAGGATATCGTCTCTGTCTGCTTTTTCAATATGGTCGAGCAATTCGCTGACTTGTTTTCCAAGGAACGAAGAGATGATGGCGGGCGGTGCCTCATTGGCACCGAGACGGTGGGCATTGGTCGCCGACATGATGCTGGCTTTCAGCAAGCCGTTGTGTCGATACACACCCATCAACGTTTCCACGATGAACGTAGCGAACCGGAGGTTCTGTTCCGGGGTCTTACCCGGTGCATGGAGCAACACACCGGTGTCGGTGGAAAGGCTCCAGTTATTGTGTTTACCACTACCGTTGATGCCTGCAAATGGTTTCTCATGGAGCAACACACGGAATCCATGTTTTCGTGCCACTCGTTTCATCACCGACATGAGTAACATATTGTGGTCAACAGCCAGATTGGTCTCCTCGAAAATAGGTGCAAGCTCAAACTGATTAGGCGCCACTTCGTTATGACGTGTCTTGCATGGTATGCCAAGTTCCAATGCCACGATTTCCAACTCACGCATAAAAGCAGCCACTCGCTCCGGAATGGAGCCGAAATAGTGGTCATCCATCTGCTGGTTCTTTGCCGAGTCGTGCCCCATTAATGTCCGGCCTGTGAGCAGCAAATCAGGGCGTGCAGCATACAGCCCCTCGTCAACGAGGAAATACTCCTGTTCCCAGCCCAGATTTGATGTCACCTTCCGCACTTCAGGGTCGAAATAGTGGCACACGTCGGTAGCGGCCACATTGACAGCATGCAAAGCACGCAACAAAGGAGCCTTATAGTCAAGAGCCTCGCCTGAATAAGAAATAAACACAGTGGGGATACAAAGAGTGTCATCGATAATGAATACAGGCGATGTGGGATCCCATGCAGAATAACCGCGGGCCTCGAAGGTGCTCCGTATGCCGCCACTTGGGAACGACGACGCATCAGGCTCCTGCTGCACAAGCAGTTTTCCTGTAAACTCCTCTACCATGCCGCCTTTGCCGTCATGTTCAATAAACGAGTCGTGCTTCTCAGCCGTTCCTTCTGTCAGAGGCTGGAACCAGTGTGTGTAATGGGTTACCCCTTGTTCCGTCGCCCATTGTTTCATACCCGCAGCCACAGCATCGGCCACCGTACGGTCGAGTCGTGCACCGTTCTCCATGACGTCAATCATCTTTTCATAGATGTTTTTAGGCAGGTATTTGTACATTTTTTCACGATTGAACACCTTCTTACCGAAATACTTGGCAGGGCGTTCGTCTGTTGTTTTTACATCAAGCGGCTTCTTCTTAAAAGCCTCGCCGACAACCTGAAATCTTAATGTTTCCATAATTTTTTGTTTTTTAATGTGATTGGGTCCATTTATCTATTCTCTCTAATGCTTCTTCTGTTTTCTCATGACTGCCGAAAGCGGTGAAACGGACATATCCTTCCCCGCTCGGTCCGAAACCGACACCAGGTGTGCAGACGACATTGGCACCATAGAGCAGAGCCTCGAAAAATTGCCATGAAGACATGCCATCAGGTGTGCGCATCCATATATAGGGTGCGTTCTCCCCTCCGTAACATTCATAGCCGAGTCGTTCCAACACGCTCCGCATACGTAATGCGTTTTGCATATAATAGTCGATAGTTTCTTGTACTTGTTGTTTTCCTTTTTCTGTTTAGATAGCCTCTGCAGCACGCTGCGACACATAACTTGCACCATTGAACTTTGTGCATTGCCTTCTTAACCAAAGCTGGTTCAGAGGTATGCGTTCACCCTCAAAAGTAGCCACAGTGACCTCTTTGGGTACGACTGTATAACCGCATCGCATCCCCGTGAACCCTGCGGTCTTGGAATAGGAGCGGAACTCCACCGCACATTTGCGGGCACCTCGGATTTCGTAGATGCTGTGAGGTATCTGTGGGTCACGGATATATGCCTGATAGGCAGCATCGAAGAGTATCAGCGCATCGTTTTTAAGTGCATAGTTCACCCATTTGCGCAGTTCTGGCTTTGTGAGTACGGTGCCAGTGGGATTGTTGGGATAGCACAAATAAATGACATCTACGGGGCGTCCTTTAGGCAGTTCGGGCACGAAACCGTTCTCCGCTGTGATAGGCATGTATCTCACGTTCGTCCATCTGTCATTACGGTAATTACCGCAGCGCCCAATCATCACATTGGAATCGATATATACGGGATAAATGGGATCGGTGACACCAATGAAGTTGTCCCAATGAAGCAGTTCTTGGAAATTTCCCGTGTCGGATTTTGCCCCATCGTTGATGAATATCTCATCGATATCAAGACGGACGCCACGCGAACGGAAGTCGTTCTTCAGTATGGCCTCACGCAGAAAATCATAGCCCTGCTCGGGACCATATCCATGAAAACCCTGTTCGGTGGCCATCTCTTCAGTGGCACGACGCATGGCTTCAATGACTGCGGTACACAAGGGCCGGGTGACATCACCGATGCCAAGTGAGATGACATCCGCTTTTGGGTGCACCACCAGGAAAGCGTTCACTTTCTTGGCGATGTCAGCGAACAGGTAGTTGTTCTCGAGGTTGAGGAAATGAGTGTTTACTAATGCCATGAAGGTAAGATATTACTATGTTATACTATTGAATCATCTTGTTATCATCATCATCGATTTCACCATCAAAAACGAACTCGGCTGGTCCCGTCATATAGACGTGATTGTCTTCCTCTCGCCACTCGATGCCCAAAGAGCCTCCGTCCATGACAATGAGGGAAATGCGTCCTGCACGCCCCGTCAGGGCTGCGGCGACAGCTGTGGCGCAAGCACCTGTCCCACATGCTTTTGTGATGCCGCTTCCACGTTCCCATACACGTGTTCGCAGGACATTGTCTTTTTCAATGCGCGCAAACTCTATGTTGCAACGTTGTGGAAAAGCGGGATGATGTTCCAAGTCGCGGCCTGTTTCCCCCACTTGATCCACATCCTCAGTGAAAATGACATAGTGTGGGTTTCCCATGGAAACAAACTGTCCCAGGTCGAGCCCTTGCGTAGCGTCGAACTGTTCAGGGACATCAAAAGCAGGTTCACCCATATCGACAGTGACACTCTCCACGACAGCATTTCTTACATGCAGATGCAACTTCTTCACACCTGACAGCGTAAGCAACCGAATATCCGTCTTCTCGGTAAGTCGCCGTTCGTAAAGGTATTTCCCGATACACCGGCTGGCATTACCACACATCATAGCCTCACTGCCGTCAGCATTGAAGATACGCATAGAGAAATCCGCCTCCGGCACAGGGCTGTAGCCGATAAGAACGAGTCCATCAGACCCGATGCCCTTGTGGCGGTCGCTCCAAGCGACGGCAGCAGCCGAAGGGTCGGCAATGGGGTGATGGCTGACATCGACATAGATATAATCGTTGCCGCATCCATGCATTTTGGTAAAAGGTATCTTCGCCATGTTGTTACGACCTATTTAGACAGATAATCATTGACTTTCCGTGCGGTTCCTATGCCGCTTGCCATGGCACGTACTACGAGAGAAGCACCATTGGCGGCATCGCCACAAAGGAACACATTATCGGGATACTGAGGATGTTCGGGTTTGAGAAAGCCCATTGCTAACAAGCATAGTTCTGCCTTGATGATTTCAGGTTCACCTTTCTCCACCATAGCAGGCCGACCACCAGCGGGATTCGGTTGCCAGTCAATTTCCTGCACTTTCACACCAGTCAGATGACCGTTCTCACCTATGAATTCAAGCGTATTGATGTTCCAGCGACGTGTGCATCCCTCCTCATGGCTGCTTGTTGTCTTGAGGGTTCGCGGCCAGTTGGGCCATGGGTTCTGCGGATCGTCGGGACCTTCTACAGGCTTCGGCATGATTTCTATCTGGGTGACGCTTCTGCATCCCTGGCGATGGGCTGTGCCGATGCAATCTGAGCCAGTATCACCGCCACCGATGACAAGCACGTTCTTGCCATTGGCTGTGATGCGCTGGTCTTTGCTCAATTCCAAGCCAGCCAACACACGGTTTTGCTGGCTCAGCAGCTCAAGGGCGAAATGAACGCCATTCAGTTCTCTCCCCGGTGCTTTCAAATCACGTGCCATCGGTGTTCCTGTAGCGACAACGACACTGTCGTATTGTTGAGCAAGCGACATCAAAGCAGCCGTGTCAGCCTCTTCGCCATAACGGAAGCCAATGCCTTCCTGCTCCATCATTCGCAATCGGCGGTCGATGATAGTCTTGTTGAGTTTGAAGTTAGGAATGCCATAACGTAACAATCCCCCTGCAGCTTCGTTTTTCTCAATTACAGTTACACTATATCCCATTTGATTGAGGGCATCAGCACATGCAAGACCAGCCGGTCCGGCTCCAACCACAGCCACTTTCTTCCCGTTTCGCACGATGTCGGTACGTGGTTGGATATATCCTTCACGAAAAGCCCCCTCGATAATGGCACACTCATCCTCACGGTTCGTCGTCGGTTCGTGGTTGAAACGGTTCAGCACACAGGCTTTCTCACAAAGAGCAGGACAGATGCGGCCGGTGAACTCCGGAAAAGGGTTGGTACTTGATAGCAGTTTGTAAGCAAGTTCCCAGTCTCCTTTATACAGAGCATCATTCCATTCGGGTGCCTTGTTGCCCAACGGACAGGCCCAGTGGCAGAAAGGTACGCCACAGTCCATGCAGCGTGAGGCCTGTTCGCGACGTTGGTGTGTGTTAAGCGTCTGTTCTACCTCGCCAAAATCGTGGATTCTATCATGAATCGGACGGTATCCCGCCTCTTGACGGTGTACCTCTAAAAATGCTTTTGGATTTCCCATTGTTTCAATCAATAATCACGTTGTACATTCTCAATCTTTTCTCTCAGTTTCTGCATCTTCTCCTCCTCGAGCACACGTTTGTACTCGATGGGCACCACCTGGATAAAATCTTCTATATAGTGCTGCCAATCATCGAGCATCTTTCCCGCCAGGGCGGAACCCGTGTGCAGATAGTGCTGGCGGATGAGTTCGAGCAATTCTTTTCGCGAAACGCTGTCCTCCACGAGCGACAGTTCCACCATATCCATATTACAGAAAAAGTCAAAGGTGTGATCCGGGTCATAGACATACGCCACACCGCCAGACATACCTGCGGCGAAGTTCCTGCCTGTCTTGCCAAGTACGACCACACGTCCGCCTGTCATATACTCACAACAGTGGTCGCCAGCGCCCTCGATGACCGCAATGGCTCCTGAGTTGCGCACGCCAAAGCGCTCGCCCACCTTACCATTGATATACAGTTCACCGGAAGTGGCACCATAAAGGCCCGTATTGCCTGCGATAATATTATCCTCAGCATGGAAGCCCTCGTTGCTTCTACTGGGAGGAAGAATCGAGATACGCCCGCCGGACAACCCTTTTCCGAAGTAATCATTACACTCACCCTCCAGTTTAATGTTAAGACCTTTCACTGCAAAAGCGCCAAACGACTGGCCAGCCGAGCCTTTGAACTTGATGTTGATTGTGTTGTGGGGCAGGCCAGCCTCACCGTACTTCTTCGCGATAACTCCACTCAGCATCGTCGTGACGGCACGATCGGTGTTCTTAATGGCATAGTCAAGAGTCACCTCCTCGTGTTCATCAATGGCTTTCTGAGCAGCCTTGATAATATCCTCGTCCTTCACGCCTGTCACCTTCGTGTAGGCTCCACGGTCCCAATAAGACGCCTTATCCGTCTCCGTTTTGTATAACAATCGGGAGAAATCGATGGTTTTCTGTTTGGCCGTAGCATTAGCAGTATGAACCTCTATCATCTCCGTATGCCCGATGATTTCCTTCAGACTGTGCACACCGATTTCGCTCAGATATTCTCTCACATGTTGTGCCAAAAACGTGAAGAAGTTGACCACATAATCCGCCCTTCCCTCAAAATGCTTGCGCAACTCAGGGTTCTGAGTGGCTACACCCATCGGGCAGGTATTGGTATTACATTTCCTCATCATCACACAACCCAGAACAATCAGTGGCAGTGTGCCAAACGAAAACTCATCAGCGCCTAACATTGCCATGATGATGACATCTTTAGCGGTCTTTAACTGGCCATCAGTCTGCAGTCGCACTTGGTTACGCAGCCCATTGCGTACCAACGTCTGCTGGGTCTCAGCCAGTCCGATTTCTGGCGAAATGCCAGCGAAGCGCATCGACGAAGCCGGGGATGCTCCAGTGCCACCTTCGGCACCGCTAATGACGATGAGATCTGCTTTCGCTTTGGCGACACCAGCAGCGATGGTACCCACTCCACTCTCGGCCACCAGTTTCACGCTGACGGCAGCCGTTGGGTTGATGTTCTTCAGATCGAAGATGAGTTGTGCAAGGTCCTCAATCGAATAGATATCATGATGAGGTGGCGGCGAGATGAGTGAGATGCCAGGAATGGCATTACGCGTTTTGGCGATGATATCGTTCACCTTAAAGCCAGGCAACTGTCCACCCTCACCGGGTTTAGCGCCCTGTGCCACCTTGATCTGAATCTCCTCAGCATTCACCAGGTATTCGGCTGTCACACCAAACCGGCCGCTGGCAATCTGTTTAGTCTTGCTCGACAGCGACACGCCATCCACATCCGAATGGTAACGCGCATTATCCTCGCCTCCCTCGCCTGTGTTCGAACGGGTGCCAAGTTTGTTCATGGCCAGTGCCAAAGCCTCATGTGCTTCGATGCTCAAAGCACCGAACGACATGGCTCCCGTCACGAAGTGTTTTACGATACTTTCTACTGACTCCACCTCGTCTATTGGCGTAGGCGTAGCCGCCTTTTTCCAATTAAAGAAATCGCGGATGAAGATGGGGCTGTCCTTTTCATCGACCAGCGATTCCCACTCCATGAACTTCTTATAACTGCCCAATCGGGTAGCCAACTGAAGATTTGCTATTGTCTCCGGATTCCAAGCATGTTTGATACCGTCCTTGCGCCAAGAGAACAGCCCTTGATTCTTCAATAGCGGTTGTTCCTGGGCTGCTTTTTGCAGACGTATAGCATCCCGCGCAATCTCCTTGAGTCCAACACCACCAATGGTACTTACCTCCGTTCCGAAATATCTGCGCAGCAAGTCCTCACTGAGTCCGATGCTCTCGAAAATCTTCGCGCCCCGATAGCTGCGGATGGTCGAGATGCCCATTTTAGACATGATTTTTTTCAGTCCCTTATCCACCGCTTTGATATAATGGCTTTCTGCGGTTGCATAATCCTCTTGTATCTTCCCACGTTTCACTAAATCGTCAAGAACGGCAAAGGTCATATACGGACACAACGCGCTGGCGCCATAACCCAACAGCAAAGCAGCGTGCATGGTCTCACGAATCTCTCCGCTCTCGACAATCAGCGCCGTCTGCACTCGTTTTCCGACACTGATCAGATAATGGTGTACAGCAGAAACCGCCAACAAAGACGGGATGGCAGCATGCTCATTGTCTATCCCCCGGTCGGTCAAGATAATGTAGTTCACGCCCTCATCCACACTACGTTCAGCCTCATGGCAAAGGTCATCGAGTGCCTGACGCAGTCCCTCTTCTCTTTTTTCAACTTCGAAGAGAATGGGCAGCTTCTGGGTTTTGAATCCCTTATAACGGATATTGCATAATATATCGAGTTGTGTGTTGGTTAATACGGGTTGTGGCAGTCTCACCATCTTACAGTTGGAAGCGTCAGGTGTCAAGATGTTCGTACCTACCGCGCCGATATACTCCGTCAGCGACATCACCAACTCCTCGCGAATGGGGTCGATGGCGGGATTGGTCACCTGGGCGAATTGCTGACGGAAGTAGTTGAACAACACTTGTGGTCTTTCGCTGATGACGGCCAACGGTGTGTCATTGCCCATTGCTGCCACAGGTTCCTGCCCTGTCGTGGCCATCGGGATGATGGTGCGTTCGATGTCCTCCTGTCCGAAACCGAACTGCACAAGTCGTTGCACGAGGTGATCCACCCCGTTCTCCACCTTTCGACCGCTCTTCAACTTCTCCAGTTGCACACGGTTCTCACTGAGCCATTCGCGATAGGGATGCGCCTTGGCCAACTGTTCTTTTATTTCTCCGTCGTAATAGATTTTCCCTTCCTGTGTATCAATCAGCAAAATCTTACCTGGCTGCAATCGCCCTTTCGCCACCACGTCGCCCGGTTCAAAGTCCATCACACCCACTTCCGAGGCCACCACCATCATACCGCTTTTATTAATGGTATAGCGGCTGGGACGCAGACCATTTCTGTCAAGCATGCCACCTGCGTACCTTCCGTCGCTGAACAACAGTGCAGCAGGTCCGTCCCATGGTTCCATCAATATCGAATGGTACTCATAGAACGCTTTTAAATCCTCACTAATGGGATTCTTGTCATTGAAACTCTCCGGTACGAGAATTGCCATAGCCTGAGGGAGCGACAACCCGCTCATCATCAGGAATTCAAACACGTTGTCGAGACTGGCAGAGTCGCTCATGCCCTCCTGCACAATGGGAGAAATCTGTTTGATGTCGCCCAGCGCCTCACTGCTGAGCACACTCTCACGCGCCTTCATCCATCCACGGTTACCCCGAATGGTGTTAATCTCACCGTTGTGAGCCAACAAGCGGAAAGGTTGGGCCAGAGACCATGTCGGAAAAGTGTTTGTGCTGAACCGTGAATGCACCAGAGCCAATCCGCTGGTCAAGTAGGGACTCGATAAGTCCGGGAAATACCGGCGCAACTGCCCGCTGGTCAGCATTCCTTTATAAATGATGCTTGTATTGGATAGCGAACAAATATAAAAGTCATGATGCTTGATGCGTCTCTCGATCTTCTTTCGTATTACATATAATATACGCGACAAGGCATCTGCCTTCTCGTCAGAAACACCAGTCACAAAAATCTGTTTGATGGCCGGTTCCACCCTACGTGCCGCCTCACCCAACACCTCTGGGCATGTGGGCACTGTGCGCAGATGCATCAACTGTAACCCTTCGCGTTCTATCTCTTCAATCATTACAGACAGAATCTCCTGCTGTTCGTTTTCCTCTTTCGGAAGGAACACCAATCCCGTTCCGTACTTACCCTTTTCTGGTACAGGAATGCCTTGTAACAGAATAAACTCATGAGGTATCTGCAGCATGATACCCGCACCATCTCCAGTCTTATCACGCGTCTCAGCACCTCGGTGTTCCATATTTTCCAACACCTTCAGTGCATTGTCCACCAATTCGTGGCTTTTGCTTCCGTGTATGTTGACAACCATACCCACCCCTCATGCATCGTGCTCATAAGCACTTTGATAAAGGCCTTCCGTTTTGTTTTGAATTTTACATTCTGTCATATTATCCTAAAATTTTCTAACAAATTGCATAATTTGAGTGCAAAGGTATTCCATTTTGTCTTAAAATCAACTGCAATAATTGCATTTTTATTTTTTAATTTAACTACCACTATCTTTTTGTAACTATCCGCCTCAATTTGGCGACAAAACGAAATCAAATAATCAACAAAACCCGTGGATTGTTTACAAATTGTCATAACAAGCAACTTTTAACATACAAAACGATAGAATATTTCATTATTTTCTTTCAGACTGCATTAACTTTGCAGCCGAATCCACATCTCAGCATAGTTGATTATACTATATATTATTTTAAGGTAAAAAGAAAGATGAAAGTAAAAAAACGTTGGATAATCCTGATGACGGCAATGACCTTAATTGCCATCGTAGGGCTTACTGTGGGTGAGCCGTCGTTTGAGTGTGACTTTTCGGTGATTTCTGCTGCCGATGTGGCATGGCTGATTACAGCCACTATATTTGTGTTGATGATGACCCCAGGTTTGTCGTTTTTCTATGGCGGCATGGTTGGCGCGAAGAATGTGATTTCAACAATGCTGCAGTCGTTTATCGCAATGGGATTGATTTCGGTCTTGTGGGTGGTCGTAGGTTTTTCATTGTGTTTTGGCGATGACATCGGCGGTGTGATTGGCAATCCGCTGACATTCCTCATGTTCCATGGTGTAGGCGGAGCGGTCTATACGACACCTGCAGGAAATATCTTGGGTGGAGCCTCCATCCCTTTGGCCCTGTTCGCCCTTTTCCAGATGAAGTTCGCCATCATCACGCCATCGTTGATTACCGGTTCCTTCGCCGAGCGTGTCAGGTTTTCGGCATACATGTTTTTCATGATGTTCTTCTTTTTCTTGATTTACTGTCCTCTGGCTCACATGACGTGGCATCCCGAGGGGTTGTTCATGCGCTGGGGGGTGGTGGACTTTGCTGGAGGCATCGTGGTACATGCGTCATCAGGCGTGGCGGCTTTAGCCGGAGCCATCTATTTAGGCCGGCGCAACTCAAAGAAGAGCGAACCTGCCAATATACCATTCGTCCTGCTCGGCGCCGCATTATTATGGTTAGGGTGGTTCGGTTTTAACGCCGGTTCGTCGCTCCATGCCGACGGTCAGGCCGTAAAGGCTTTCTTGAACACCAACACCGCCTCCGCCACAGCGATGATGACATGGATATTCTTCGATTGTCTTCGCGGGCGCAAGCCGTCAGCTATGGGTGCCGCAGTGGGTTGCGTGGTGGGACTCGTCGCCATTACGCCATCGGCCGGTTATGTGACTGTCGGACAGAGCATCTTCATCGCATTTATCACAACGTTGGTGTGCAATGTGGCGGTCTATTGGCGTTCACGAAGCAGCATCGATGATGCACTCGACGTTTTTCCCACGCACGGCACAGGTGGTATCTTCGGCACCGTGCTGACCGGAATCTTCATCCAAGAAGGACTCATGTCGGGCACATGGGACGGTTTCGTCATTTTTCTCTTCCACTTATTGGCCATTGTCATTGTGTTTGTCTATACCTTCGCCATGAGTTGGCTGGGTTATCACCTCATCGACAAGCTCATCCCTATGCGTGTATCGACGTTCAGCGAGAAGGTAGGACTCGATATATCGCAGCATGATGAGCATTACGGCCTCGCCCATATCGGAGAGCGCGAATTGGCTGAGTATGAAGAGCACATCAAGGGAAAAATGAATCATTAATATTGAATAAAGCACGCGACAACCACACGACATGGAAACCAAATACATTTTCATCACCGGAGGGGTGGCCTCCTCATTAGGCAAAGGCATCATCTCAGCTTCACTGGGAAAACTGCTTCAAGCCCGTGGGTATCGAATAACGATTCAAAAGTTTGACCCGTACATCAATATAGACCCAGGCACATTGAATCCGAACGAACACGGAGAGTGCTATGTCACAGCCGACGGAATGGAAACCGATTTGGACTTGGGCCACTACGAGCGATTCACTGGTATCGAGACCACACGGGACAACAGCGTGACAACGGGGCAAATATACCTAAGTGTCATTGAACGCGAACGCCGGGGCGACTATCTTGGCAAAACCATACAAGTGGTGCCGCATATCACAGATGAGATTAAACGGCGAATTTTATTGAACGCCTCAAAACGGCCTCTTGACTTCGTCATCACTGAGATTGGTGGCACCATTGGCGATATTGAGGGGCAGCCCTATTTGGAAGCCATCCGACAGTTGCGTTGGGAATTGGGGCCCGCCAAAGCATTAAACGTCCATCTGACCTACGTGCCCTATCTGGCAGCAGCCGGAGAACTTAAGACCAAGCCCACACAGACCAGTGTAAAACAGTTGCAAGGTTTGGGGATTCAGCCAGAGGTGTTGGTCTTGCGGACGGAACATGAGTTAAGCCATGACTTGCGTGCGAAAGTCGCCCATTTCTGCAATGTGGACGTTGACTCCGTGATTCAGAGTCAGGACCTGCCAAGTATCTATGAAGTACCCGTGAACATGCGTAATCAAGGCCTGGATGCCATCATCCTCAAGAAAATGGGTTTGGAGGCGGGCGACCCTCCAAGTCTGGGGCCTTGGCGCCATTTCTTGGAACTCCGTACACAAGCCACGCAAACCATACATATCGGACTGATTGGCAAGTACGATTTGCAAGATGCCTATAAGAGCATTCTTGAAAGTATCGCTCATGCCGGCACCTATAACCATAGAAAAGTGAAGACGCACTTTATTAACAGCGAGCAGCTCACCCGTGAGAATGTTGATGAGTTGCTCAGTGGTTTGTCGGGCATGGTCATCTGTCCCGGATTCGGCATTCGTGGTATCGAGGGCAAAATCATTGCGGCAGAGTATTCCCGCACACACGACATCCCCACTTTCGGCATCTGCATGGGCATGCAGACGATGGTGGTCGAGTTCGCACGCAACGTCTTAGGTTATGGAGATGCCAACAGCACTGAATTTGCCCCCACATCACATCCTGTCATCGACATGATGGAAGCGCAGAAGAACATTACCCAAATGGGCGGTACCATGCGTCTGGGTTGCTATGAATGCGAGCTGGTAGAAAACAGTCGTGCATACCAGGCATACGGCAACAAGACAATCATACGCGAAAGACACCGCCATCGTTATGAGTTCAACAATCAATATTTGTCAGCGTTTGAGACCGCGGGAATGAAATGCGTAGGTGTCAACCCTGCTGCCCATCTCGTTGAGATTGTCGAGGTACCAACTCTTAAATGGTACATCGGCACGCAATTCCATCCAGAATATTCATCGACGGTGCTGCATCCGCATCCGTTATTCATGTCATTTATCAAAGCCTGCATCGATGGAACAGTTGAAGCATGAGTGTGGCGTAGCGATGATCCGCTTGTTGAAACCGCTGTCGTATTATGCTCAGAAATACGGCACATCGCGGTATGGTCTGAACAGGCTCTACCTGATGATGGAGAAACAGCACAACAGGGGACAGGAAGGTGCCGGCGCGGCTTGCGTCAATTTGGACTCGCCGGCCGGAAAAGAGTATATGTTCCGTGAGCGGGCGGAGGGCAAAGATGCCATTACAGAAATCTTTAAGAGGATGGATGAGTCGTTCGACGGACAACTACTGATGGGGCATCTGCGTTATTCTACGACGGGTAAGCACGGACTGCAATTTGTGCATCCATTCCTTAGAAGGAACAACTGGCGGGCAAAGAACCTCTGTCTTTGCGGAAATTTCAACATGACCAACATCGATGAGGTTTTTGAGCATCTCACCCAGCAAGGGCAGTCGCCGCGAATCCTTGGCGACTCCTACATCACGCTCGAACTGATGGGACACCGTCTGGACCGTGAGGTTGAACGCCTTTATGGCGATGCACGTCTGAAAGGACTGCAAGGTATTTATACCACCCGTTATATCGAGGACAACATACAGATGGCCCATGTGCTTCAAACCACCATGACACATTTCGACGGCGGTTATGTGATGTGCGGGTTGACAGGATCGGGTGAGATGTTTGCCATGCGTGACCCATGGGGTATTCGCCCCGCCTTTTGGTATCAGAACGACGAAGTGGTGGTGATGGCCAGTGAGCGGCCTGTGATTCAGACCACCTTCGACCTTGAGACCGACGACATTTGTGAACTGGAACCCGGCCAATCACTCATCGTCACCAAAAGCGGACAGATTCATCTGGAACAAATACTGCCTACCAAGAAGTACAGTGCATGCTCATTTGAACGCATTTATTTCAGCCGTGGTTCCGACCGTGATATCTACAACGAACGGAAACGATTGGGTGAGCAGTTGGTACCCGCCGTCATGCAATCCATTGGCGGCGACACCACACACACTGTATTCTCATATATACCCAACACAGCCGAGGTGGCTTTCCACGGACTGACCGACGGATTCAGGATGCTGGACCACCATGTACGGATAGAAAAAGTGGTGTGGAAAGATATCAAACTGCGCACCTTCATCACCGAAGATACGGAACGTAATGACCTTGCCGCACATGTCTATGACATCACTTATGGTTCGTTACACCCTTCAGAAGACCATTTAGTCATCATCGACGATTCCATCGTACGGGGAACAACATTAAAGGAG
>JAEEGL016278596.1_pt1 | contig 17642 bp, 23 predicted proteins | sample 9134231 | NCBI WGS metagenome assembly JAEEGL01 (sample SAMN16246548, study PRJNA631951) | gut metagenome | biome: gut microbiome; feature: rumen; material: fiber-attached | host: Bos | place: Iran: Karaj | collected 2018-10 | reverse complement strand
TCCTTTTGCGGAAGGTGAGGGATTTTCCCTCGTTTTCCCCATATTTCCTATATTCCATAGGAGTTCTAGCTTCACTAATGTTTCAAAGAATCACCGTGTCGGTAGCATTTTTTGATGCACCTCTCACTTCCACTGGCAAAATTACACATTAAAATTGATTCCAGAATAACATGCCATAATGTTTAACTAGAATTTAACGTTGTTCCAACGGATAATATATTAACCCTAATATAAATGGCATAATTTTTTCAGGAATTTTTTGAAGATTGAACCGTCTGTTAATAAAAGGTGGCCATCCTTTTCCCCATCGCCACGAGGGTTACACAGCTCGCCCATGTGGGGGCATGGGTATGGGGATATGGATGGGCATTGTCTAGCTTGAGTTTATTTGCTCATGTTTGGGATTCTTCGTACCTTTGCACCCACATATATAATAATGTGTTGGTGACAATGAATGTTATCCTATCCATCAAGCCCCAATTCTGCAAGCTCATATTCGATGGTGTGAAGCGTTATGAATACCGAAAGAGGGTGTTCAGACGTAATGACATTGACAAGGTGTATGTATATGCCTCTTCACCAATATGCAAGGTGATAGGATATTTTACTGTTGATGGGATAATAAATGATACCGTGTCAAGGGTATGGGATATGACACATGAACATGGTGGGATTGATAGGGGGTATTATGATTCGTACTTTGGTGGGTGTGATATGGCTCATGCCATTGGGATAAGGGATGCCATACTTTTTGAAGTACCGATTAACCCCTATATTGAGCTAGACAACTTCCATGCTCCGCAGAACTTCATGTATGTTGACCATGACCTTGAAAAACTTTCAGTTTGATATTGATATAAAGCATAGTGATATTCGCATCGAATATTGATATAAATAAAAACGTCTGGAATATCAGCAAATAAAGGTATTCCAGACGATATTTGAAAATTTCACTTCTGTTAGAAGAGAAAGTAAATAGTGCTAATCATCACGACTAGCACCATCGACATGACATAGGAAACGTTTTACACGTTCTTCCGTCTGGTAAACTTCGACAACTCTATTTATACGAGTTCTTAAATGCCAAACTACCTTTAAGTGTAACATAAGCAGTTCTATTAGAGTTGATACCGCTCGTTACAGAATACTTGTAGTCATTGAAATTGATGGTAATGTATTTGCCATCGTTCTTTGTTACCTTAGCACTTCCAGACATATATTCACCATACCAACCAGAACCACCTAAAACACGCTCAATGTCTGTTGCGTCTGCTCCAAAGTCACTATAGCCGACTGAGAAATAAGAAGGGGCTAAATCTTCACCATACTTCTGACGTGGGAATATGATATAGAAGTAACCTTTTGTACCTATCATCATACCGAAACAACTTCCTCTTGGGCTGTCACCCCTTTCCCAATTTCCAAACTCAGCACCCAATGACTGAATGGCAATGTCACTGTCATGGGTAAACACTTGTTCACCCCCATCATCATATATTATTGTGAAGGTCGAACTTGATGAACTGCCACCGCCTCCAATATTTTCATCATCATCACCACCGCAAGCGGTTAATCCCAATGCTGCTACCATCATGGCTAACAGCATAATTGTTGAATACAGTTTCTTCATAACAATTATGTTTTCATTATTCTACTTTGTGCATCCAACAGCCATCACCATAATCTATAGTTTGATTTGCAAAGTCAATTTTTACTGTCAAATTCACCCCATTGGCAATCCTTGATACAATTTCATCACCTTCTACTCTGAAAGTGGAGGTTTCACGCTCAGAATTCATGCTGCTATACTGAGTTATCTTGTCTCCTTGGATAATGAAATGCCCCTTATAACTGCCTTGTTCATATACCCAATGACCTTGGAGCCAGTCAAGGTTTTCTTCATAATCATCATTCGTTTCTTCAAATGCTTGTGCATTCTCTATACCTAATGTAATGATTTTCTCTATTAGCCAATCTCCATTTTCATTGCTTAGTAAAACTTCAAAATGACCATCATATACATCACTTGATAGCTTGACAGTTGCTTTAGCTTTATTTGTACTCAGTTGTTCAATTTTATCAACACTAAAGTTTGTTGGGTCAGAATCCGAATACGACCACCAGATTCTTGGTCGTTCCATTCCATTTTTATCAGCAGCTTCGCACAATTCGTTAAAATCATTCCTAAACTCTTCCGTAAACAGTTTATTTACTTTTTTCAAAGCTAAATCACTGTCTATCGCACCTACCAACTGAGAAAGTATTGATTCCAATTTCTCTTTTGTGATAGGGGCTTCATCCGCTGTTGCCACACTATCTACAGCCGTTGTGTCAACTGCTACAGTCTGTGTGTCACCTCCACCCTTTGAATCCTTTGAGTTGAAATAGCCGATTATCGCTAGCACTACAACGGCTCCAAGGATATAAGGCAGATATTTCTTAAATCCGCTCTTCTTCTCCCCTTCATAGACAACTTCATTGGCTTCAATGGGGGTGTCAGTTGGTTTCTTTCCACAGTTCTGACAGTAAACATCACCATCATTCATTGATGCTCCACAATGGGGGCAAACAGTTCCTTGCGGTATTTCTTTTCCGCACTCAGCACAGAAGCGGCTATCTTCTGCTATCTGTGCGCCACAATTAGGACATTTTTTCATTTTTTTGCTATTATTGTTGCTGTGCTTTATGACCATCTTCATAGCCTCTTACATAATGCTCAATGAAAAGATTACACATGGCTTTCTCTTCATCATTCATGGGTGCGCTGTAATATGTTGTGTAATATATCCTACCTTTGCGCTTTGGGTCATCGGTAATGTAGCTTGCTGGACCAACTGTAAAGCCTGCCTGATAGCCAGCCTTATATGCTTGCTCTTCTATGTCCTTGGTTTTTGATTGCTTTGCTTCCTCTTCTTGTTTCTCACGTGCAATACGTTCTTCCTCTTCTTTCTGTTGACGGACTTGCTCTTCGTCAACATTTGGAGTTTCTTTATCTACTTGCTCAGTAGCTTGTGGGGTATTTGCATCATCAGAAGCCTTAGAATCATCACCACCACTGCACTTGTTGGCAATATACCCTACTACACAGAGAGCAATGAAGCCATAAAGAAGTTTCTTCATACAGCCACTCTTGCCAGATTGAACTTCCTCTCGTCCATCTTCTTGCTGAGATTTTATAATCTCTTCACTTGTGGATTTACCACACTTGGGGCAGAACTTAGCCCCATCTTCCAATTTGCTTCCGCAATGCTTGCAGTATGCCATAATTCCATTTGTTTTGTTTGTTCATTCATTTGCAGTGATAATCTCACATCATTTCATCTGATTAATCATGTCAAGCATTTGTTTTAGTTTCTCTCTATATCCATTAATATATTCAGCAGGAATAACTGATTCAAAGTTAGGGGTATTGAGTATCTTTACATAATATTCATCCGCCTGTTTCACATATTTTATGATTTCATCTTTTGACTTAGAATTATTCGCTTTATCAATACAACTTGATGCTTTCTCATGCAAGATTCTTATTTCTGTTTCTAATTGACTAGGAACTTCAAACTTGATACGATTTGAGGAATTTAATGCCTCCCTTATTTGGCTTCGATAGAATTTAATAGCTTCAGGATTATACATTTGCTCGCTATTTCTCTTCGACTGTATAATCTTAAAACAATCATCTGCCTTTTTTATATAATCCTTATAAGCTGCCTCATTATCAGTATTGTTATTTGCGGCATCAAGATATTTGTAGGCTTGTGCCAACGCTTCACTATACATTTTTGATTGCTCTTCTGTAATGGGGTCATCTACATTCCCCCTTGCTGCATCATTTATATCTGCTTCTACTGATTCTACATTATCAGGTCGATATAAGGTGATATAGAGCAAGGTCTCATCCTCGAATGAGTGACTGTATTTGTCTTTTGATATGCTCTCTGGCATTTTAACATTTCTCAAGTCATAACACTCCTTAAAAGCACCTAAGCCTATAGAAGAAACACTTGGTGGAATTGTGACACTCCTTAACTTTCTGCAACCAAAGAAAGCGTAATTGGCAATAGTTCTAACACCATTAGATATTTCCACTTTTTTTAAGCTATTACAGCCTGCAAATGCATATACGCCAATTGTTTTTACACCACTAGGAATAACCAGAGCGGACATACTGCATTGAGAAAAAGCATATTTTCCAATGGAGTTGACAGTGTTTGCTATGCTTAAAGATGTTATGCCACATCTTAGGAAAGCATTTTCCTCAATCGTCTCAACCCCATTTCCTAATACAACATTTTTAATTGAACTTATTTCACTGAACCATCTACCAACCGTTTTACAATTAACTGTCACTGAGGCTATTCTAATACAATCATAAAAGGCATTTTTCCCAACTGAAACAATTGTCTTAGGAATTGTGATAGAAGTCAAATATATACAATTATAGAAAGCATTATCACTGATAGCAGTTACTTTATATGTTTTACCGTTATAGACTATGCTTTCAGGTATAACGATTTCACCTTGATAATTACCATTGAAATCTTTGTTTGTCACTTCGACTGTCTGATTCGTTTCAGACGTAATGTTGAACAAAAGACCGTCAACCTCAAATGCAAACATGTTGGTAGTTCCCAACACCATAACCAATAATACCAATACTTTCTTCATAATTCAATTTGTTTTAATAAATTTGACTTTTTACTGATTGCTCTTTTGTTTGAAGATAGACACAAAAACAGCGTGGACTTTCGACCTCGCTGTATCTCAGGTATCGGCAAACACCTCTCATCCAACTCAGTTAAGCCCACGCCTACACGTGAGCAATAACCTTATACGACTTGGATGAATTGAAATTTTGCCGATTTCGAGATACAAGGGTATAAGCTATCGCTTTATCTTATATGTCCTTTTTGTTCTATGTCATATACATTTCTGTTTTGAGTTATTAACTGGCTGCAAATTTACGAAATAGTTTCCACATTGAGGCACTTTTTGAATAAAAAACGCAAAAAGTGATAGTATTTTGTCTTTTGTAAAGACAATAAAGGGGGATTGGGGCATATTTCGTGTGTTCTGCGAGGCACACACATACATGAGGAAACAATAAGAGGATGCAACCGCTCATGTGTCGGCTACACCCTCAATAATAGGAATCTTTTTGTTTATGAATAATCAACCAATCAGTTGACAGAATCTATCTTTTCTTGAAGCCCATTGAGCTTCTGTAATATCTCCTTTCTCCGCTCCATGTCTAGCATGGACGTGGATTCATAATCACAGCCCAACTTGAAAGCCTTGGCAATGTATTCTCTGGCCATCACCTTCAACTCACATTGCTTGAGGTCGGCTACATTATGTCTCATATTGCTAATGTCTTGTGCTGGTGTCTCGGACAGTTCCTTATTCACACGTTGGAACTGTGATTCTGTTATCTTTACCCTCTTTATCATCGTTTTCATTATTTTATTTCATCAATGAAGATGAATCTGATTTTTCTAGCTCCCATCGAAGGGATTTATAAGTGTTGAAATGGGCTGAAACCTTGGTCAGCAAAGGGTTTCAGCCCCAAAACCAATAGGCTTTATTATAAAATAGAAAAAATAGTCTTGTTTTAATATGCGTGCTAGGATATGCTCAAAATGGGAGCTTATAGAAGCTCTGTGCAAAGTGGGCATCTACTTCGTCTCTTATGATATGTTGAAGCCTGTTCTCGAAGTAATACAAGAAATCTTCCTTCGTATATAACGGCTCATTTGCACATGCAAATCCCTTATCGTACTTCTTAATCTTTCTCTTTGAATACTTGCTCATAATCGTCTGGAATTAAGTTTATGTTATCTGCTATATCCGCTCTCACAATCATCGGATATAGTTCTTTTATCTTCTTTCTGACATTGTTATAGTTAAGGAATCTGTCTGCTAGTTCTTCCATGAAGTCATTGGTGAAAATCTCTGGGTGATATTCCAGATAAATCCTTATCTTTTCCAACTCATTGAAATCACCATATTCATATTTCCTCTTCATCATCATTCAACTCTTCATCGTCATTATCTTCACCGAATGGGTCGTACCATAAGTTATCGTTCTTGATGTCATAATGCAAGAGCAACATGCCATCTGACAGCTTCGTATAGAACTGGTGCAATGACTTCTTAATGATTCTCCCCATCGTACAGTTATCGTCTAGTATTCTATCCAATGCGTTCATTAATAGGAATATATGGGTTAAATACTTTGCTGTCAATGCGTTTTGGTTACTCTCCTTGGTTACAGCATTGATGATAAAGTCCTTATTCCCAATCATATTATGCCAGTAGTCCTTTTCCTCCTGAAGCATATTATTCTTTGTCTGTAGATTCCTTATCTCTTCATGTTGTTTGCCGATAATCTCTTCAAGTGTATCTTCTGTTGGTGTATTTTGCTTATGCTTCTTATAATGTCTCATAGGTTTATGTTTGTCGGTCGGTTATTGTTCGTTATTGGTCTGACATGTTTCTTTAGGTACTCAGTAAGTGTCTCATTGCATATCTCCCTAACTCGTTCCTCTGTCATTTGTTTCTGTTGACCCCTTCTAATCAGCTTGCGCATCATGTCATATCTGGCTTGCTGTGTCTCACTAATCTTCCTCTTGGATTCCTCAGAATGAGGGGTCACGTGTCTAGCATAGTTGGTGTTCTTTTGTGTCTCAGTCATTGATATGTCTTTTCTTTCTTCATTTATCATTTTTTGATGGTTAGTGTCAATCGGAAAGTAACTCATATATTATCCTCTTCTAATATCTTTTATTAGCAGATTATTGAGGGCTACAATCTCGTCTTTCATGCGTAGGAACTGACGGTAATACTTAGTTCCTTCAAGTCTCAGTCCTACAGAACTAAGTGGGTCGGACATTTTCATTAGTTCCTTTTGCGCTAACCGTATATCTTGTTGCGATTCAGCAATCACTCTTTTCACACTGTTTTCAACTACTCTGTTTAGGTCACTCATTGTTAGTCTTGTCAATTTCTTCATTTTTGATACAATTCGTTTCTGTTGATATATTAGTTTTTAATGGCTCATAGTCCACTTCATATTCTAGATTCTTACCTTCAACCTCTCTTATACTCTTAATGGTCTGGAGCATTATATCGGTCTCATAATTGGTGACTACCTTGCAATCGAGGTTGGTGTTATAATACTTGCAATCCCTATCCTTTACAAACTCCATGTGCTTCTGTAGTCGAGCATGGATAATGGGGTTAAGGGTTGGCACAGTCTCTATATTAGTTTTTATAAGCGGCTCCAAGCCTTTGTCTAGCTCATAGCCCACACTGTTACGTCCGAGCAACATAGCAGCCTTAGACGTGGTTTGCAAGCCTCCGAATGGGTCAAGAACTGTGTCACCCTTTATGCTATACATATTAATCAGTCGGTAAGGAATCTCAAGCGGATATGCTGCGCTTCTGTCTCTGTTTGGTGAGCATATAGATTGCCTGGCACCTTGCAGTTCCCATGTGTCAGAAAACCAGATATTACGCTCTTCATAGAAAAATGCACTTTCTCTTCTGATTGCCCTTTGTTCTTCGCTGAAAGTCCTTTTACCGCCTTTGCGGAATATCAGTATATACTCATGCTCCGATGTGTTGAAAGCATTTGGTGGAAGCATCCCACTACCCATGAATTTATTTGGTGCATTTGTACGTTTTCTCCAAATGATAGGTGGAAGTTCTGCTAGTCCTATTTGATTCAAGAACATGGCGATTCTGGCATGATTATCGAATAGTTGAAAGTGGCCATCTATTGTACAAGCAGCATCCCCAATGTTGATACACATATACCCACCTTCTTTCAGAAAGTCAGCACATTGCAACCATACTTTGTCTAGCTCATTGTGCATCATTTCAAATGCCTTAGACGGATTGGTGTCGTATTGTTGTTCTATCATTGGACTAATTGAACAAAACAACTTTCTCCACATTGAAATGTATGGATATGGTGGACTTGTCACTATTAGGTCAACCGAATTTGCCTCAAGTTCCTTCATGTTCTGCGAATTGCCAAATATGATTGTGTGTTTGGTCATTAATATCTCTCATAGGTTTGTCTCTGTTATTTATCCGAAAATAAAATGTACTATCGCATGATATAATATTTATCCTTGTGTAGAATGTTGCTTTCTATTTATAAATATCACGCAAGAACGAAAAAGTTAGATTCTGACCAAACTTTTTTGGCTTTATGCCCTTCACCCCTCATGGGAGGGGGAAGGGGGTGGGTCAAACATGCTATTATTGGATTTGAGTGGCAGTTAAAAGCCTGATAATCTGTAGGTTTTAAGCGTTTAGAGACATAAAAAGACGTTCCTGAGCGATTCCTGACCATTTCACGGCTTCAGTGGGTAACTATGAAGGGAAGGGAGTCAGAAACATCCTGTGAGCCTCCTGTGCAGTCCTGCGGCTATTGGTGACATTGGTGTTACTCTTGCCTTGCTGTTGTAGCCTCTTGGATTCCATTTTCCCCTTCTGCCCCTTCACTCTCAATTGGTGACGCTGCCAACCCTTCATCTTCTGTCTCGGTTGCAGCCCTTGCAGCCCCTTCTACCTCTTTCATTGTGACCTCAAACAGTTTCCCTCCCAATCTGTTGTAGAAGCTGAGATAGAGGAAGAGTTGGACGTATGGGCTTTGTTCTTTGGTAAGGGCTAAGAAGTTATAGAAGTTGACCTTGTACGTGTCTGGCAGTACGAAGAAGTCGTATCTCTTCATGTTCTCTATCAGCTTGCAGCCCTTCTTGGCTGCAACAGCATCCCAATCCCCATTGGAGAAGTCCTTAATCTTAATTCCTCTCTTCTTGACCTTCTTGACGTTGATGCCAATGCAGTGAAACGTTAGCATGAATCCGAGTTCATCGTCAAAGGTGTTCTGCTCTATGAAGTCCATTATCTTCTTGTAGTAGAAAAATAGTTCTGCGTCCGTGCAGTTCTGAAATGTGCGTAGGTAACGCTTGTAAGTGTCTATAATTGTCTTTGTTTCCATTTCTTTTTCTTTTAAAAACTTTATTCTCATTGGTAGAGAGACTGCGAGCAAAACCTTATCAAAGGAGGTTTTGCCCCTATAGCAGTCTCGTTACCCTTATTTATCTTGTTTCAATCCATTTCCTTTCCCTCAGTCATTGTCTTTTGCGTATTGAGTCCTCTACATGTAGAAGAATCTTCTTTCTATCAATTCTTAATATATTTTTATTATAATATTATATTAATATTTTATATCTTATTATAGAATATTTTATTTTATATTATAAGTCTCTTCTACTATAAGTCTCCATACTCTCAGTGCCTTGCTGTCGGATGGGTTGGTATGAGATGTTATGTAATGACATGTTATGTAATGTAATGTTATGTTATGTAGTCCTAATCGGCATTTCCAGAGATTTGGACTGACTCATTAACCTACTGAATCTCTCGCCTATTGACCTCTTCCTAAGTGGCTTTTCCAACTCTTCAAAGTGGATGGTGTACTCTGATGCAGCCCCTTCACCTTCACCAATCTTCCTATCCACCAACCCATATAGCTTCAAGTCTGCCAATGCTTCAAGCAGCGTGTCATGTCCTATCCCCCCAATCTTGCATAGCGTCTTATTGTCAATGGCGATTATTCCGCTTTCCATTGCCTTACTGTTTTCAGTCCATAGCAATAATGCCCCCAAAGTCTTTTTGGCAGCTAAAGTCAACTCTTCTGATTCCACGATGTTGTTTGGCAATTGTGCCAACACACTTGATGTTTTACTCATGCTTCTTTCGGTTTACTCAGTTATTTTTCATCCTCAAACGGTTTTTAGATGAAGGTCGGTGTGGGAGAGTAAACCGTTTGATGAAACCCACACCAACCGAGAAAAAGCGATAAACAAGTGCCTATCTCTGTATAAAATATAAGGATTTTTCTGTGAATTTCAAGGGTTTGGAGCATCTTTTTTCAGAAAAAGTAACTTTTTCCCCTAAGAGACCCTAAATAATTTGGATTTCTCGAAGATTTTGTATATCTTTGCTAAAAACAGAAACTATATGAAGACTATCAAGAGAGAATACAAAATCGAAAACAGTATCTACTTCAACAGTAAGTTTGGCGAAAGAGTCCTATCCAACATGTACCCATGCAGACTTGAGTACAATGGCGAAGTATTCAGAAGTGTGGAAGAAATGTTCCATGTGTTATTGTACCGTTTCCTTATTGACAAGACAAAGACTTGTAGTAATGCTTTTGAGTGCAAGGAGGTATATAAGACCTATGTCCTAGATAAGAAAGAAACTAGGCGCATGAATGAGAATGACGAGGAATTTGAAAGGAGGAAAATGCAAAGACTGATGGAAGAATACCGTATCATCCATCTATGCCATCAAGTTAAGTTCCAACAGTACAAGCCTTTCCGAGACATTATCATCAACTCTGGGGATAAGGACATTGTAGAATGGTGCTATTGGATATTCGACAAGCGCATTGATACCTTTGGCACGTATAAAGACGTAGAGAAAGGCTTGTTTGTTGGCGGCAATATTTGCGGCAGAAGCATGATGCAAGTCCGCAAGGAGTACCAAGAAGGCAAGTTGAAGGTCAGTGAAGCAAAATGTGTTACAGTGAAAAGGTGTTAATGTTTTTGGCTAATCCAACTTTTTTTCGTAGCTTTGCATTACATCGCTCGGAGAGCATGGGAGTGAAATTCTAGATAGTGACAGTGCGCAATGCCACACCTTCCAACCTCTGAGTAACCAAGTAGGCTAACCCTAGCCATATAGGGCATAGCAGCATCCCAACCTTTTTCGTTAATGGGTTAAGTGACAGCCACCATTGGGTCTTGTCGCTAGGGGATATAGTGTTTATAGGTGATTGTGTGGCTACCTTCAAGTGACACCGCAAACAAGATATAATTCTATATGAACGTAGAGATTGAAAAATATCCTATCGCTGATAGTGTTGGTTTTAGTTCCAGAAGGGGCGTTAAGGTTCTGAGTAACATGGATTGCTCATGTAAGTTGTATTATAAGGGAGTTGAGTACAATTCCGTTGAACAACTGTTTCATGTGCTCATATACCAAAGGGTTGCAGAGCTAACCATGCAGTGCAAGAACGGAAAGGAAGTAAAGCGGCTTAATGCCCTATACATGGAAGATAGGTATTACCGATGGGATAGTGCGGAAGAGAAGAAACGCAAGCGTCAGCAGTATTATCAAGACATGTATGACCTACTTCACCTTTGCCATCAAGTGAAGTTCAAATATAATGCTGAGTTCCGTAAAGTGATATTGGAAAGCGGTGACAAACATCTTGTCGAAGATTGTCATTGGTTAGACGGAACAAGGACTAGAGGCGATTTGTTTGGTACTCGTAGAGACCAGAAGAATAAGGTGTTCATTGGTAGAAATATTAACGGTCAAAGCCTTGAGCAACTCCGTGAAGAAGTTAGGGAGTCTCAGAGAGTGGAATCCATGAAAGCGGTTACTGTCGAAAAGAGAGCGAAAGTAGTTTCTGCAAAGCAAAATCTGGGAATCGACACCCCAATCTATACCCACCATGAACTGACTGACAAGGACGTGTTGACAAAGAGGCATAAGGTCAACATTTGGGCAAAGGGTAAGTGTATTACTCTCTATGTGCAGCGTGTTAGTAATAGCATTTATGACCGTTTCGGATTCAGTCAGTATCACTACATCGACAAGCCCATCAATAAAGGCGCAACGTGTTTGCTGTTTACGGACAAGAAGAATAGACCAATCGCCTTTGTGGGCTTGCTGAATCACACTTTCAAAGGGTGTCGTAACGGTATTATGGTAAGCCGTTTTGTGATATTGCCAAAGTTCCAGAAAAGAGGACTATCATTGCCGATTCTAAAGGCTATAGGCGGTATGTTATCTGCTAGTGGCTATCAGATGTATATTAACACTCAGAACAAGCAGCTTGGAGAGGCTTTAGGTCGTAGGAAATGCTTTGTTGGCACAACCTTTGACCAAGTGGATAGAAGTGGGGATTATGACAAAACCCACCGCAATAGGATATGGGGCAAGGCATGGCGCAAGAAGTATTGTGGTGGCAGACTGTACGGCTATTCTGAGTTGTTCAAGAAAGTTGGCATACTACGCAAAAAGGTTTCAAATAATAGTATATCAAATGATAATATTCATAGTAAAATTTTATATCCTATAGACAGCCTTTCCAATAATCGCTATAACAGCCCCAATTTAGCCATTTGCAGCCCCATCGTTGACATTTCAAGTGAAAGATGGATTTTTGGCAAAGAATCAGTATGCAATGCGCCTATGGCTTCTTGTCTTATGCTAATGGGGATGGTCGGAGAAAGTTACTTCAATACGTCTTAATTTGCTGAATATAAGAGTTTTTCTTAAAAAAAGTTTGTCTGGGATTTGGAATTGTCGGTTATTTTATATATCTTTGCACTGTGAGGTTAGGAATCACACTAGTGGTTAATGAATATTCAGATTCCTAACTTTTCAACAGCGAGAGTAAATAGAGATACAGTTAACTGACAGCCATTATTATGCTTGTTCGTGTCATTGTATCATATTGTTAAACCTTTAATACAATAATAAAATGGATAAAGAAATCCTTTATGATGGGAAGTGGGGGGCTTGTTTTGACCCCATGACTAAAACAATGTATGGTGGTTATTGTGAGGATGGGAAAACGTTTAAACCAGACTTCGTAATAACGGATTTGGAAGAATATAATATTCCAAGTGTTTTGTCAATGTGCGTATCATTGTATTCTGGCAAAGGCAAAATTAATGCCTCTTTTGGTGATGTTCTTGATGATTATTTCAATGCCCAAGACAAATGGTATTATGAGTCAATATCTTACAAAGACGGAGCTTGCAAAGAGGTGGTCAAATAGTCTGATAGACTTGCATTTTCCAATTTGTTCATTGGAGAGACCTAATCCGAAATATAGGGGTGGCTCACCAATGCAACTGTACGACTTGAGTAGTGTTAGATACATCGAATCTACGGATGCTTTCAAGGCTGATTATCAGAAGGTGTTGAAACATAAGATAGCAGCCTTGGAGAGAGCGGAGCGAAAGCGTGAGGAACTGATAATGTATGCCAATGGGGTGCAGATTGCGGTTCCAGACTACGAGAAGGACAAGTTAATCGAAAAGGCTTGCGAGTATTATAATGCTTGTTTATCAAAGGGGCTAGGTCGTTGTGATAGTGAAAGGGCTACACCATCGAGAAGCGAATCCTTCTTAAAGAGAATTACCATCCACTACCTTCAATGCGAATGTACTTTTTGTAATGAGGAATTATGCGAGTTCTTAATGAAGACCAGAAACAAAGAAGCATTAATCGTACTTCAAGAGAGAGTAAATGATGCAATCAAGCAGAAATATGAATGGCTGAGATAGGAATTGAGATTGGGGTGTGACTGTCATAGTCCAATCTCTTTTCTTGTCAGTTAGTGAATTGGGAGTATTATAAGTGTATCACATGAAGACAAATGATACCGATTGACGAATAGAATCATATCCTTAACATTCTCTAGCTTTTGGGCAGTCCAGAATGTCTGGCTGTTAAGATGTCTTGACTTTGTAACCTCCTGGTATAAAGCCAGTTAAATATTTCTTTCAGATTTGCAGGATAGTGAAATTCTTAGTACCTTTGCAGCGTGATAAGTTCCTGAGTATTAACAAATTAAATTTAAAAAGACATGTTACAGACACAGATAGTATCAACGGTTGCTTTACAAGACAAGACCATCTTAAGAGCCAACGTAATAGCACAGCGTACAGGGTCACTTGAAATAGGACTTGCAAAGAGTTTGCTGATTGAGCAACTCAAGGCAAAATTAGCATCTGGAGTGGCACACTTTATCTATGCCAAGAAACCAAATAAAGACGGTATAATAGAGTTGAGAGAGGCTTGGGGTACAACGCAGTCAAACATTACAGCAGCTATGACAAACGGACGAGGCTACAATAAGGAACTTGTCAACTGTATAGCATATTTTGACGTGATTAAGGGGAATTGGCGTTCATTCAGATTCGAGAACATCTATAAGGTATTCTAAAGCATAGGAGCTAAGGCAATGTTAGAGAGCAGAATGATATACCATCATCTACGGACAAACCTCTTAATCCAGTGGTCAATGGGCTTTCACAGCCCAAAGACTATCGGATATGGGCTTCAATTTGGAGTGGATGGTTTGGCGTTCAAAGGAACTGTTAGGATTCGATATGATAAGGAAAGAGACAACTATGTATTGTTCTTCATCAATGAACAAGGTCAACAGATACGAAAGATATGGGATATTAAGCTAGACAACCTTATCCCAACCCTACAGCGAAACATTGATGGTGTGCATGGTGATTGGTGGCAAGAGTTTAAGAAACGGTATGTGTTTAATCAAATAGAAAAGTAAGCATTATGGAAGAGAAAGATTACAATGAGGGCAAAGAGACATTGTTTGACGAGCAGCAGCCACCGATAAAGTCATATAAAGTGAAGGAAATGAAAAATGGTGTTGCCATCCGACTTGAAGGTTATCCACTTCAATTCATTAGAATCATCAAGGACACAAGGTTTCATAAGTATTCAATCCTTATGCGTGACGTTGACGGATGGGCGGTGAAGTTGAACAAGAGCGAAGATAGCAGAGTGATAGCAGCAACCCTATTCAAGATGAAGGATGAAATACATACTTAATTCAGTTCCATATTCATCAAATAGTAATAAATGTAATTGCATCAACAATAATATAAAATGATAGAGTTATGAGTTTACGGAATACAAAGACAACGGCAGATTATATCCCTTGGGAGTCGGCAATCAACACAGTGAATCGTCTCTATAAGGACAAGAACTATACCATGTCTCTGTTCATTGCATGTGGAATCTTTACTGGCTTGCGTGTGACAGACCTCAGAGCCTTGCATTGGAATCAGCTTCTCAATGGCGGTGTACTTACTATTACCGAACATAAGACCAAGAAAGAGAGACAAATCAAGCTGAATCCAGAGTTCGTAGAGCATGTGAAACAGTGCTATGAAGCAATGGGCATCAAGAATCCTAATGAGCATTGTTTCCTCTCACAGAAGAAAACTGTTATCTCAATTCAGTGGTTTAACCGCTTATTGAAAGATGTCAAGAAGAAATACAAGCTACCTTGCAAGAATATCTCATGCCATGCCTTACGCAAAACAATGGGGCGAGCCATATTTGAGAAGTCGGAAGAGAATAGTGAAATGGCACTTATCAAACTGAGTGAGGTTTTCGGACACAGTAACACTCAGATAACGAGACGCTATCTGGGCTTAAAGACAGAAGAGATATTGAGTGCCTATGACCTTTTATCCTTCTAATCTGTACTGATTTCAGTTTAACTTGATGGGCTATATTCCATATTGGGGTGTAGCTCATTTTGTATATTCCAAGGATATTATATTGAGCTGATTCTATCCGTTTCCTAACTTATTTGCTGAAATAATGCTAAAATGGAGGCATAAGTTAGGCCACCCCAAACATTTTTGTTACCTTTGTGCAGAAAATAAAATATCCTATTTTATAAACTCGGACAATATGGAAACAAAACAGATTGAAGTCATACGCAGGAGGCTTGAAGAATTGAAGTGGTCAATACCAGAGTTATTCCGTAGAAGTGGCGTTGCAATACCTACCATTAAACGTATGCTTAACCCCAAGGCGAACTATAACACTACAACGAACACCATCAATAAAATCGCTACCGCATTGGGTATTGATGCAATGGATATATACGATGCGAGGGTGCAGACAAATGACGAATATCTCGGCATAAATGGCTATATTGACTTCATGGGTAAGATTACACGTATCAACAACCTCAATGACCTAAAGAAGATAGCCAAGAGTGTTGAAGAGAGTATTAATGCAAAGAATGAAGCAAAGAAGATAGAGAAGATAGATAAGGCGAACCAAAAGACACAATCAAAAGACACAATCGACACAACGGCTATTGACTTGTTCCAACAAGAATCATACGACACAGCAAAACTCTACACATGGAGTTTCCGCAAGTCTGACGATGAAAAGGACGGTGATGTGAATGACCTCGGTAATATGTGCAAGGGCTACCCATTCAAGGTTTGTGGTGAGAAGTTCTTGAATAGCGAGTGCGCCTATATCAGTGGCATGTTTTCACAGAATACGCCAAAGGCTACAGAGATTCAAAGGGAACTACAGAAGTCAGATAACGGCTATGAGGCAAAGAAAGCAATAAGGAGAAAGTATGAGCAAGTAGGACTCTCAAGAGACGATTGGAACACCTTTAACGTTCAATGGATGCTGTTTGTTGTATGGCAGAAGGTTACTCAGAATAAGAAGTTTGCTGAGAAACTGAGAAAGATTCCATCTAATGCAATGATTGTGGAAAACTCTACATTCCAGAAGGCTCAGAAGGGAAAAGACACGGCAGCATTTTGGGGTATGAGGAACCAGGTCATTAAAGAGGCTACACAGACACTTGAAACAGCAGCAGAAGTGGAGAACTTCACGGCTTCAAAAAAGGACGTGGAAAAGGCTAAGATGGTGGCGAGGAATAGGGTTAATCATGTCGGAACATGGGAGGGAGTCAATTGCATGGGTAAGATATTGACCATTTGCAAACATTGCATAGAGAACGGCACAGAGCCACCGATTGATTACGACTTACTAAGAAGCAAAGGAATATATCTGTTTGGTAAGCTATTGAGCTTTGAAGGATTACCAAAAGTACAGGGAACAACGATTCCAGAGCCTCCAAGCCCAAAACAAGCCAAAGCCAAGGAAACACCCACAAGAAAGAAGAAAGTGGCTAAGGAGGTCAGGAACGAAGCAGTATCTACTGGCGAAAGAGTAAAGGGTATCATTGGGGCTGTTATTGGTGAAGTGGTTGGCAGCAGATTTGAGTTTGCCAAGTCATTGCCCAAGAGACGTTATGAACTGTTTGCGTCTCAGTGTTCATTTACTGATGATACCGTATTGACTATAGCTATAGCCGATTCGCTCCTACATGGAAAAGACTTCAAAGATACTCTCTGGGAATGGGCGATACACTACCCACATGCAGGGTTTGGAAAGTCATTCAAGCAGTGGAAGAAGAATAAAAAGAAAAATGAGGAAGCCACCAATGACAGCAAGGGAAATGGTTGCGGCATGAGGGTAAGCCCCATTGGTTTCCATGCAAAAACGCTAGAGGAGGCCTTGGAACTTGCCAGACAATCTGCAATAATCAGCCACAACTCAGATGAAGGAATAAGAGGCGCACAGTCAATAGCAGCAGCCACATTCTTAGCCAAACAACAGACACCGAAGGAAGAGATTAAAAAGTACATAGAAGAAACCTTTGGCTATAATCTCCACATGACAGATGAAGAGATAAAGGCTCATGTGGATAGCCTAACAGACATTGGCGAAAGACAGTTGGCAGAGAACACATGTCCGCTCGCCATTATTGCGTTCTTGGTGACAGATGATTATGAGGATGCTATCAGAAAAGCAATAGGTTACTTTATTGACACAGACACGGTAGCTTGCATGACTGGAGGTATAGCAGCCGCATATTATGGTGTTCCACAAAATATTGTGAATGAGGTTGCAGATTTCTTGCCACAAGAGATAATAGACATTATCAATGATTTTGACCATAT
>JAEEGL015263771.1_pt1 | contig 17642 bp, 16 predicted proteins | sample 9134231 | NCBI WGS metagenome assembly JAEEGL01 (sample SAMN16246548, study PRJNA631951) | gut metagenome | biome: gut microbiome; feature: rumen; material: fiber-attached | host: Bos | place: Iran: Karaj | collected 2018-10 | reverse complement strand
TGGCCTATTACCGCAACGAGAAGGGCGGCATCGGCAAGTTCTCCTGGGTGCACGATACGGTGCTGGAGGACATGGAGGATTTCGAGGCCCGGCGGCTGCGGAAATGCGCCATGTGCGGCGAAGTGCTGGACCCGGAGGCGGAGAAATGCCCGGTGTGCGGCTCCGACCAGTCCCACGAGGGCGAGGAGGAAAACGAGGAGATCTTCTCCGGCTTCCGGACCGCCAACGGGGCGCAGATCCCCGGGGCGACGGCGGCCATGGACGAGCAGGGCCTGCCCGTGATGCAGCCCACGGTGCTGCCCTACTACAAGCCCGACGTCTTCCCCCTGTTCCTGCAGAAGAACGTGAGCGTTTTCGGCAAGCTGCTGGGGGACTCCGACGTGGACAAGATCGCCGACCAGCAGAACACGGTCAACCGCATGGAGCAGAAGATCATCGACCGGTTCATCAAGGCCGGGACGCGGATCACGCTGCCGGACCGGGCGGACTTCAAGGTCGCGCCGGAGGATCAGGAGACCTGGTACATCGGCAACGCCGCCGACGCGCAGCTCATCGGCGTGTATCAGTTCAGCGGCGATCTGAGCCAGGAGATGCAGTACCTTGCCAACATCTACGAGGAGGCGCGGCAGGCGCTGGGCATCACGGACAGCTTCCAGGGCCGGAAGGACACCACGGCGCAGTCGGGCGTGGCGAAGCAGTTCGCCGCCAGCCAGAGCGCCGGCAGGCTGGAATCCAAGCGGGTCATGAAGGAAGCGGCCTATGCGGAGCTGTTCAAGCGGATCGTGCAGCTGAAGGTGGCCTACGCCGACGAGCCGCGGCCTATCGTGGCGGAGGACAACCGGGGCCGGGCCAAGTATGAGGAGTTCAACCGCTACGACTTCTATGAGCAGGACGAGCAGGGCGAATGGCACTGCATCCTGGACGACGAGCGCTTCCTGTTCAGCGTGGATACTTCGGCTCCGCTGGCCTCCAACCGGCCCCAGATGTGGCAGGAGGTCACGGCCATGTATCAGATGGGGGCCTTTGGGAATCCGCAGGATCCCGAAACCCGCCTCCTTTTCTGGTCGAAGCTGGAGCTTCTTCACTATCCGGGTGCGGCAGACACCCGGGAGTATCTGGAAAAGCAGATGCAAACGGCGATGAACCGGGAGCAGATCCCGGAATAGAGGGGAGGTGGAGCGAATGGCGAAGAATTACGCGGGCAGGATCAGCAACGGCGGCGCGCAGGTGGTCAAGGCCCCCTGCCGGATCGAACGCGGGGCGAGCACCGGCAAGGTCCTTCGGGGCGGCGACCTGAGAGACGGCCGGAAAACGGAGCGAAAGGGAAAGGACCAGTGAGAAAGGAGCAGCAAATGGACGAGAGAAACAAGACGGAACGGCGTCCGGTTGCCGGCAGCGTCGGCCGGACCGCGGCGTCCGGGGCGGATCCGGTGCGGGAGCAGCTGGCGCAGATCAAGGCGATGGATCCGGATATGATCGACCTGGGCGCCATTATCGCCAGCGCGGCGGGTGAAAAATTCCGGAAATATGTGAATATGGGGCTGGATTTTGTGGACGCCTATACGCTGGCGGCCCGGGAGCGGCTGCAGGAGATGAATTCCCGGCGTGCGGCGGAGGCGGTCCGGGCAAAGACCTCGGGCAAGGACCATCTGGCCGCAACAAGCACCCGTGGCCGGGGCGACGTCAGCGTGCCGAAGGCGGAGCTGGCCATCATCCGGGCGCTGCTCCCCGACGCCACCGACGAAGAGATCCGGCGCTACTACAGCGCGGACCGGAAGCGTTTTGGGGACCGCTGATCAGAACAAAGCAAAGCAAAGAAAGGAAGATTCAAAGTGAGAGGATTCATCCCCTACAGCAATGAAGACGGGCGGGTTCCGCCCTGGGAGTATCTGCCCTGCGGCGCCATCACCCCCAAGCTGGGCATGGCCCTGGTGCAGTCCTCCGGCAATCTGGCCATCGCCACCGGAACCAACAAGCCTACCTACATCAGTATGACGGAGAAATCCGCCGCCGTGACGGCGGGTACCCTCATCCCCGTTATCAAGGTGCTGCCGGACATGGTGTTCGAATGCACCAATTCCGCCAGCCTCAGCGGCGTCAACGTCGGTCAGAAGGTCACCCTGCACGCCTCTAACGGCCTGCAGGTCACCGGCACCACCACGTCCGGCGTGGCCGCCATCGTGGCCAAGGACGGGGACGCGTCCGGCAGCCGCGTCCTGGTCCGCTTTGACTGAACAGGAAAGGAGGAAGAACGAAAATGGCAAATATCACCTTTTCCGAGGGGAGCGGCGTCAACAATTCCATCTTTGGCAGCTCCCAGACGGCAGTCCGCATGCTTATCGAAAAGCGGGGCGAGCAGTTTGAGCGGGAGAGCATCGTCAACCGCGTATTCAAAAAGGACCGCACCTCCCATTGGGCGGAAAAATACACCTCCCTCACCGCAATGGAGGGCTTCCGCGTGGCCGGAGAAAACGGGGCTTACCCCACCGACGGCCAGGAGGAGGGCTTCAGCAAGGTGCTGGAAGCCGTTACCTGGAAGGACAGCTTTTCCCTGAGCAGGGAGATCGTGGAAGACGCAAAGACCATCGACCTGCGCAAGAAGCCCACGGGCTTCGTGACCGCCTATTACCGCACCCGGGAGAAGCTGGGCGCAGCGCTGCTGGGCGGCGCCATCAAGGGCAGCGCCTCCGCCGCCTATGCAGGGGGAACCTTTGACCTGAAGACCAGCGACGGTCAGAATCTGTTCTACTCGGCTCACCCCGCGAAAATCAAAGGGGCGACGCAGTGCAACCTGTTCTCCGACGCCTTCAGCGCCGACGCGCTGGGCATGCTGGAGGTCACCATGCAGAACACCCGGGGCGACAACGACGAGATCCTCGACGTGGCGCCGGATACCATCCTGATCCCCAACATCCACAGCCTAAAAAAGGCGGTTTTCGCCGCCATCGGCGCGGACAAGGATCCGGAGACCGCCAACAACGGCTTCAACTACCAGTTCGGCCGCTGGAACGTCATCGTCTGGCCCTATCTCAACCAGTTCATCACCAGCGGCACCGCGCCCTGGATCCTGATGGACGGCAAATACAACCAGGAGTACGGCAGCCTGATCTGGCTGGATCGTGTGCCCCTGGACGTGCGCAGCACCGTGGACGAGAACACCGACGCCAACGTGTGGCGCGGCTATGCCCGCTTCACCGCCGGCTTCCACGACTGGCGCGGCATCGCCTGCGCGGGCGTCAGCGGCGCCACCGATCTCTCCTGATGGGAGGGCGGAAATATGGCCGGATACACGAAGCTCACAAACCTTGAGGTCACCGGCGATCTGAAGGCAGGCGGCACCGCCGTGCTGCCTGCCGCCACCAAGACCAAGGCCGGTGCGGTAAAGATGGCCGCGGCGGTGGCCAATGCCGCCGGGTCCGCCCCCACAGCGGCGGAGTTCAAGGCCCTGCTGGACGCTCTGAAGGCGGCCGGGATCATGGCCTCGACCTGAAGAAGGAAGGGAGGGCGGCATGAACAGAAAGCCGGATTGGCTCATTCGGGCCATCAAGACCTTCGTGCAGGCCTTCTTCGGCGTGCTGGTGCCGGAGGTGGTCGTGGTGCTGCAGCGGGGCTGGCCGGAGAGCTGGGCCGCCGCGTGGGGGTATCTGGCCCCGGTGATCGCCGCCGCCCTGGCCGCCGCCATCTCCGCCGTCTGGAACATCTGCCTCGAGCGATTGGGGGCGGACACCAAATGAACTGGATCGCCGACATCATCATCGGCGTGCTGGCCCTGATCGGGACGCTGGGCGGGGCGTACTTCGCCAACCGGAAGAGCAGCGCCCTGATCGCCTACCGGCTGGAGCAGCTGGAAAAGAAAGTGGACAAGCACAACAACGTGGTCGAGCGCACCTATGCGCTGGAGGAAAAGACGAGCCTGCTGGAAGAGCGGGTGAAGGTCGCCAATCACCGGATCGACGACCTGGAGAAATCGGAGAGGGAGGGCGTTTGACCCTCCCTCTTTCGGAAATGGCGGGGGCGATGGCTCCCTCAGTCGCCTGCGGGCGACAGCTCCCTCCCGGAGGGAGCCATGGACGAAGGAGGACGACATGACAGTAAACAACTGCATCGCATATATCGACAGTATCGAGCCGAACGCCTATACGGCGGCGCAGAAGGCCATGTGGATCAGCGAATGCGAGGGGAAGGTCTACACCGACCTGTTCCTCCTGCAGCCCAACGAATTCACGCCGGTCACCTACGACGCGGACAAGGACCGCACACTGGCCCTGCCCGCCCCTTACGACCGGCTGTATCCCCGCTATCTGCAGGCCATGATCCACTATGCCAACGGGGAATACGACCGCTACGCCAACTCCATGGCGGCGTTCAACGAGGTCTGGGGCGGGCTGCACCGATGGTTCGGGGCCAACTACGACGTCAGCGACCGGAAACGGAACCGGCGAGTGACGGTGAGTGTACAACTCCCGAATTTGGATAATGCCGGACAGTATTATAACCTGATCACCGTGCCGCAGGGATGCGCACTTGTGGGCGGCAGGATCGTTGTGAAAAAGGCAGACCGATACATGAGGGCAGGCATCCGTATCAGCGGCTGGGCAAGCGGGACATATAATTTCCGAGACGGAGACCGGTGGCAACACTTTGTCGTAGACGAGGCGCTTTCCTCCGACTATGAGTATTTATTTCTGGACCGTGACGAGTATCCCCATTTTGTAAGAGCCGTGGATCCTTATGAGCCGCACGGGAATCCGGACGTAGACTATGCGATCCTTGGAGGAAAAGCGACGGGGACGGACCTGGATTTTGTTTCGCCTATACGCCTGTCCTTTGGAGGGGACGTCGTTGCGGAAGCGGAACCGGATCTGCGGGGCGGCTATCCGATCCCGATGCTGATCGCAGACCGGGGAGGCACGGACTTCGGCGTGGCGGAGAATCTAGCCGTGGACACTCTTTGGGAATGCGACGGCGAGATCCTCTTCACGGCGCGGCTGCTGGTGCCGGACGAGGAATTCCCGTTCAACTGAGGAGGCGGACATGGCAAAGCTGAGAGTATTGGCGGAAAAGCCGCCCATGGCCCGGGGGACGCCGGACAACCAGCTGCTGGAGCTGCGGGATTACCTCTTCCGGGTGCACGAGGAGCTGGAATACCTGCTGACCCACCTGGACACGGACAACCTGGACAAGGGGCTGAACGTGCTGCTGGACGGGAAGCAGGACGCCCTCATCTTCGACGCCGCGCCCACGCAGGGGAGCGAAAACCCGGCGACCAGCGGCGGGATCTGGGACGCCCTGGCGCTGAAGGCCCCGGCGGGATACGGACTGGGGGAACAGCTGAACGCCCTGACCGCCGCAGCGGACTGCGACGAGGTGGACAAGACCGGCTGGTTCGACTGTCCTCCCGCCACGCTGAACCGCCCGACGGGCATTACCGCAGCCTATGCGGGCATGCTGTACTCCGTGGTCCGGGGCGCACAGTACCGGTATCAGGAATACTACGCGCCGAGAGACACTAAGATCTTCCGGCGCTTCCGCAATGAAAACGGATGGGGGGCCTGGACGCAGATATGAGCATGAAAAAAGTGATCGAGATCGCCCGGGGGGACATCGGAGAAAAGGAATGGCCGGCAGGGTCGAACCGGACGGTCTTCGGAGAGCGGTACGGGATGAACGGCCAGCCCTGGTGCGTGATCTGGCTGTGGGACGTGTTCCAGCGTGCCGGGGAGCGGATGGCGTTTTTCGGCGGCGGAAAGACGGCATCCTGCACGCTTTTGCTGCGGTGGTACCGAGAGCAGGGCCTGACCGTGCCCGCAGCACAGGCGCAGCCGGGGGATATCGTTCTGCTGAACTTTTCCGACGGGATCTCCCCGGATCATTGCGGCCTGGTAGTCGAGAGGAACGGCAGCACCGTCAGGACGGTGGAGGGGAATACCTCTTCTGCCGGGAGCCAGGACAACGGCGGGATGGTCTGTGAGAAGACACGGTACCCCTACCAGATCGTGGGCGTCTGCCGGCCGCAGTACAAGCCGGAGGAGATCGCAGACGACTGGAGCGGGCATCACGCGGCGGACGCCATCCGATGGGGGAAGGAGATCGGGCTGGTCAAGGGATACCCGGACGGGACCATGCGCCCCGACGAGCCCCTGCCCCTGTGGCGGATGCTGACGATCCTGAAGAGATATGACGACTATAGATTTGGAGGGAGCGGAAAATGAGTCTGCCGAATCTGCCCGCGGGGGACAAGCTGCGCCGGGAAGTGCGCACCGAGTGGGGCGGGCTGAATCTCAACGAAAACGCCGGGGACGGCGAGCTGATCGAGGCCATGAACATGTCCAGCCGGGAATATCCCCTGCTGGCGACCCGGCGGCCCTGGTATTGGCTGCCCATCAACCGGGCAAACGCGCCGACGGTCAAGAACGCCGCCGCCTTCGGCGTAAGCAAGGAGCTCTTCTGGATCGGAGAGGATCCGGGAAACGCCGGGACCTATAAATTTTATTACGGATACGCCCCGATGACCGCAGCGGGAACGGTGAGCGCGACGACCCGGGAGAACGCATCGAAGATCCGCTTCGCCTGCCTCCGGGACAAGATCTACGTCTTCCCGGACAAGAAGGTCTACGACGAGACGGCGGGGACCTGGGGCAGCATGGATCAGAAGAACACGGTGACCGGAGCGGAGATTCAAGTTGATTTCGACGGCCTGCACAACGACACGATCTACGGCAGCGGGATAGGTGTTGGCCTTGACGTGGGAGACGCCGTAACGATTTCCGGCTTTGCGCAGGAGGTCCAGCCGGACAAAACGGCCATCATCCGGGACGTGAGCAACTACCAAATCGAGTTCTATCCGGGGACCTTGACGCTGGGAACCTATTACGAATGCGAGACGCCTCTGGCCGCCGGGACCTATAAGGCGTTCGGACGGTGCGGGACGAAATACTTTGTGCTTACCGAAGCCCTGCCGGCAGCCGGCGTGCTTTACTGGGAAAACGGGACGACGTCGGCAACCTTTGTCTACTACGTGGACGGAGCGGCCCGATATAAGACCATCGCCTTGCAGGACGGGCTGACGGAAGATGAAACGCTGGCTTTTCTGCCCGGATATAAGGAGCAGGCCGAGATTTCCGTTCAGCGGGAAGTGCCGGACATGGACTACGTCTGCGTCAACGAAAACCGGCTGTGGGGCTGCAAGGGGGACACGATCTACGCCAGCAAGCTGGGGGATCCGCTGAACTTCAACGTGTTCGACGGACTCAGCACCGACAGCTGGGCCGTGGACACCGGGACGCCGGGGGACTTCACCGCCTGCTTCTCCTATCAGGGATACCCGATCTTCTTCAAGGAAAACTGCGCCTTCCGGGTCATGGGGGACACGCCGTCGAACTTCACGCTGCGCAAGCTGGAGATCCCCGGCGTGCTGCGATACAGCGACCGGAGCCTGGCGGCGGTGGGGCCGTCCCTGTACTATCTCAGCAACAAGGGCATCTGCTCCTGGGACGGCGGCGGCTATCCCTCGATCATCTCCCTGCCGCTGGGGATCGACCGGGAATGGCTGGAGGCGCGAGCGGGCACGGACGGCGTCCGCTACTATATCAGCCTGTACGAGCTGATAAAGGGGAGCGGAACAACACATCAATACTTCTCGAAGGACTATTTCTACGACTGCCGCTTTGGAACCTGGCACCGGCTGAATATTTCCCGAGAGGGCGGAGAAACAGGCACGGACCCGAAACCGTATATCAGCGTGTGTATGTCCTGCTACGCGCAGAAGGGCGACACGCTGTATTTCCTGGATTCGGACAAGAATAACCTCCTGATCCTGGAGGGACTGCCGGAAAGCGATATCTGGAGCCGGGAGGGCGACAGCCTCAGCAGCTACGACTGGACCGTCACCTTCGCGGACAGCACCAGGGCCTACAAGACGGCGCTGACCGGCAGCGAGGCGAAGAAGGGCGTGCTGCGGCTCCTGATCCGCTGCAGGCTGGCGGGCACGATGAAGGTATGGATCGCCTACGACGGCGGAGAATTCGAAGAGGCGCTGACGCTGGGGGGCGAGGACGGACTCGGCAAGACCACCCGGGTGGTGCCGCTGATCCTCCGGCGCTGCGACTTCTGGCAGCTGAAGCTGACGGGCACGAAAGAAGCGGTCATCTATTCCATCGCCGTGGAGCGCTACGGCGGAGAATGGCAGCAGGCATAAAAAGGGGGAAGATCCATGGCAATCGGAAATGTTTACACCGGACAGAAATACGGGGTCAAGACCGACGACGATTACCGGCGTCGGGCGGAAGCGGCCAGGGCGGCCCTGGAGGCGCAGGAAGCGGCGCGGAAATCGACGCAGGGCGCAACGCAGGGGGCAACCCAGGGCGCATATGCCGCCTCGGGATCCATGACGAGAGAAATGAATTACGGCGCCAACGGGGCGACGCAGGGAGCGATCGGGGATTCCTCCGTCGCTCCGAACACAGGGTATCGGGCCGGGAATACGAAGGGGGCGAACAGCGGCGCCTTCGAAGTCACAGAGGTGGATGCCAATCCTTGGAAGTCGGCCCTCGACGCTTATGACCAGAGTGGACGCAGCTACGCAGACGGCATCGGTACGCAGACACGGGATCAGCTGATGGATTACGGTCCCGCCGACTGGGATCAGCACGACTGGAGCCAGTACGCCACCGCCGCCGAGCGGGATGCCGCCGCCGCAGCGATGGGCATGAACGCCCAGGAGCGGGCGAAGCGTTTCGGCTGGGCCAGCCAGAACGGGAAAATGTTCGCCGGCGCGAACAACATGCAGCTCGGCAAGGATCCGCTGTCGCTCTACTCCGGCAATTTCACGGGCCCGGACGGGAAGATCTACAACTATGATACCGCGCCGGACGATATCCTGGACGCCATGGGGCTGGCGCGGATGTACGGTAAAGACTCTCAGGGCAACACGCTCACCTGGGTGGGCAAATACGATGAAGGCTACATTCTGGCCCAGATCGCACAGAAGATCCTCAAGGAACAGGGAGAGGAAGCGGCGCAGAAATTCTGGGAAAAAGTGCCCGGCGCACGAGCGCTGGATCTTTTCATCCAGAAGGATGTCCTGGGCAATCCTCTGTTTACCGGGGAAAGCTACGGCGTCAGCGAAAGCGGGGAGCACCATACCGGCCCCCTGACCGAGTACGGCGACGGGGAAGGGAACACCTACGCGCCCGGTTATATCGACGCGGATTACTATCACGGCCTGCAGGAGGCGGGGAAGAAATACGGCATCGGAACCGGTGGCAACGGCGACAACGGCGGTAACGGCGGCAACGGCGGCAACGGCGGCAATGGCGGCAATGGCGGCAATGGCGGCAATGGCGGCAATAGAGGGAACGGGGGCACCGGGGGAACAATCTATGACTACGAGGAGCGGGAGCTGAACCCCGGCACTCCTTATCCCGGATGGCAGCCCGGCATGCCGACAAACCGGACCGGCGAGACCGGCGGCAACGGCGTGCAGCCCGGTGGGCAGACACCCTACGCCCAGGCTATCACCGAATATGACTACGGAACCGCGCCGGAATACGGCGGGGATCCCTATCAGCAGCGGCGGGACGATCTCGCGGCGGCCCTGGGGCAGCAGTACGGCGGCAATCCGTATGAATCCCTCCGGGACGAGGCGCTGGGCCGTTACGGCGAGGAGTGGCAGGGGTCCCCCTATCAGCAGGAACGGGACGCGGCCCTGCGGCGGGCGCAGGAGATGCAGTGGAGCTACGACCCCAGCACCGACCCGGTCTGGCAGGCCTATCAGAAGCAGTACCGGCGGGAAGGACAGCGGGCCACAGAGGACACCCTGGGCCGGATCGCCGGGATGACCGGCGGCATGCCCAGCAGCTACGCCGCCACGGCGGCCTCCCAGGCGGGGGACTACTACGCCTCCCAGCTGAGCGACAAGCTCCCGGAGCTTTACCAGGACGCCTATCAGCGGTACCTGCAGGACTACATGAAGGAAATGAACATCTCCGACCAGTACGCCGGCTTCGACGACCGGGAGTACAGCCGCTGGAGAGACCAGCAGGGGAAGGACCTGGATCTGGCGGACCGGTACGACCGCTACGGCCAGGAGGACTACGGCAGATTCCAGGATCTGCTGGACCGCTACGGCCAGCAGGCGGGTCTGTACAATCAGTACGGCCAGGAGGACTACGACCAGTTCCGGGATCGGCTGAGTCAGTGGAACGCCGACCGGAGCTTCCGGTACGGCCTGAACCGGGACGCCGTGGAGGACGCGCGGTACGAGGAGGAAAAGGACTACAACCGCCGCTGGGCCGAGGACGAGCGCAGGTACAGCCGGTGGATGGACGAGATGGACCTGAACTTCCGGGAGCGGCAGTTTGCCCAGCAGCTGCTTGAGTACGCGGACAGCCAGAAGTGGAAGGCGGCGGAATGGGAGCAGTACCTGCGCGAGTACGAGGATCAAATGTCCGAGAAGGAACGAGAGTGGGCGTATCGGGCCTATCAGGACCAGGTCGAGCAGGAGCGCTGGCAGACGCAGTTCGAGTACGGTCGGCAGCAGGACGAGCAGGACCGGCAGTACAAGCAGGACGTCCTCGATTATGAGAGAGAGCAGGACGAGCTGGACCGGCGGTACAAGGACGACGTTTACGCGCAGTCGCTGCGGGAGTACGACGACGAGCAGTATGACAACGCCCTGAAGCTCTGGTACAGCACCGGCGTCGTGCCCGACGGTTATGCGGAGCTCCTGGGATACCCCGCCGGGACCAAGTGGGACGACGTCTACGGCGACCAGGACGCGGAAGAAGTCTCGGAGAGCGGCGTCGCGCCGGATACAGGATACAGCGGCGGCGGATCCTCCGGCGGCGGGAAAGGCTCCGGTGGCGGTTCTGGCAGCGGCAGCGGATCCGGGAGCGGCAGCGGTTCTGGGACCGGAGAAGGTGCTGGCAACGGAGAAGCCGGCGGACAGCAATACCATAGCAACGGCACGCCGAAGAGCTCCGGATACGACGCGGCGGTGGACGAGCTGAGAAGGCAGATGCGGTACGGATACGACATTGTGAAAATCCGGGATATCCTCTACAAATGGGTCAGCTCCGGCAGGATCTACGACAACGAAGTTGGATTGATTATGGAGGAGCTTGGGATCCTGGACGAAGAGCAGAATCCCTATGACGAGGGCCCCGTGAGCCAGTACACGAAATAAGGAGGCGCAGAGATGCCTGACCTCGTAAGAAAATGGAAAGAGCAGAACCCCTTCTTCGCTGCGCTTGACGAGGAAGCGGAAAAGGAACGAAAGCGGAGGCAGGAAGAACAGCAGCGGCAAGAGGCCCGGCGGCGGTATCAGGAAGAGCAGCAGCGGCAGGAAGAGGAACGCCGGCGTGAAGAATCCGCCACCGTGACTCCCGACTGGCGGGAGCGTGACGCCGAGCGAGGTCTCACGCCTCCCGTCCCCTCCGGGGGGAACGGGCACACGGCAGATCTGGAGGCGGAATTCCAGCGCCGGAGTGGTCGGGGCAACCGCCTGACGCCCTTCCAGGAGTATATGCGGGCGACGGTGGCGTCGATGCCGGAGCAGGAGGAGACCCGAAGCACCGACGAGCTGCGGCGGGACATGAACCGGCAGAACCGGCTGGCAAGGGCGACGAACCGCATGGCAGCAGATATGGGCAATCAGCTCCTGCGGGACCAGAGCGGCATCTATGATCCCGTGCGGTCTACTAACCTGGGCGTGATGGCCCGCACGATGGCGACGCAGCAGGAAAAGGCGGACCGGGCGACCGAGCTTTACCGCACGGAGAGCACCCGCCGCCGCTGGCAGGAGGAGCAGGAAAAATATGCATCCCTCCTGAGCAATCCGGATTTCGCTGCCAAGAGCGGGGCCGATGAAACGATCGGACGGAATCTCACGGCAGCCTCCCCGGCGGAGCGGCTGTACCGCACGATCACCAAGCGCAGCGATGACAAGTCGAACGCCAAGGACCGGCAGGCCGCGGAATTTGTGACGGATGAGGAAGCCTCGATCTTCTACTACCTCTGGAACACCCAGGGCGCACGGGCGGCCAAGGCCTATTACGACGACTACGTCCACAACAGGGCCAGCGAGCGGCGGGCGGTCGAGGCGCAGCGGCAGGCGTATGATTTCGGGCGGAACGATATGCTCGGCTCCAGCGCCGAATCCGTCGTCGGTAACTTCGCCAGCGGTGTGGGGCTTCTGGACATGGCGTGGCAGAATCTCGCCCGGAGCATCGGCATCACCGACCCCAACAAGCCGCTGAACTATTACAGCGCCGCCCAGCTGCCCAGCCTGGTGTCCGACTCCATCCGCAGCGGCGTCGCCGACCAGCTGGCGGAGTATTTCCCCAAGTTGTCGATCGGCAAGGCGGAGAACGCAACAAACGTCGTCAGCTTCCTCTACCAGACCGGTATGAGCATGGCGGACAGCGGCGTCTCGATCCTGCTGAACATGGTCGGCATTCCCGAAGCGGCGACGCTGGCGAATATGGGCGCGATCGCCGGTACCCGTGCGATCCGCGACGCCAAGGAGCGCGGCGCGACCGACGGGCAGGCGCTGGCCTTCGGCATCTCCTCCGCCATCATGGAGGGGCTGTTTGAGAAGATCAGCCTGGACAAGATCCTGGAGCCCAGCACCGCCACGAAGTTCTGGCCCCGCGTCAAGAACGCGATCGACCAGATGTTCACCGAGGGCAGCGAAGAGGTGATGACCACCCTCGCCAATACCGCCTTCGACCAGCTGATCATGGGGGACAAGTCGGAACTGTTCACGCGGCAGCGCCGGCTGATGGAGCAGGGCGTCAGCGAGAAGGAGGCGCTCCGGGCGGCGATGCTGCAGTGGGGCACCGAGGTGCTTGGAGATCTGCTGGGCGGTATGATCTCCGGTCTCGGCATGGGCGGAACTAAGGAGATCGCCACCGGGCTGAGATACGCGGCGAGAGACGCACAGACCGCCCGGGAGATGACGGACGTGCAGAACCGGGAGGCTGCAGAGGCGCGGGAGCAGGCCCTGCGCACGGCATACGAGCAGACGCCCTTGACGATCGGCGGGCGGAATGTTACGCTGAATGAAAACAGACAGGAGGTTAATAATGGACAAGGACAGCAAGCTGAGACTGCCGCCTCTGCCGGGGAAGATGACTTCCGGGCAAGAGCAGAAACAGCCACAGAAGGGGCAAGGCGGTCGTATCTTGATCGAATCGAACGGAGTTCCGGTCTGGGTAGACTCCTCCAGGACCTCCGAAACTACCGGATTGTCCGAGGAGCAGAAAACAGAGCGAGCGAAGTCGCTCGCATCCGAAATCAAGCGGAAACTGGGAATCATCGAAAAGTAAGTGCCCTGGATTACGGCATCGAAAACGGTACGGCAGACATGACCGGCGTGGAGATTGACAACGTCACGCTGGGCAAGGCGCTTGGCAGGAGCTGGACCCGCGCCGTGGACGAGTTTGCACGACAAGGTGTTACGCTGAAGGGCATAACCGGACAGCTCATGAAAGCGGACGGCACCCAGGTCCGCGCATTTTTCAGCGGAGACGGCAAAACGATCGTCGTGCAGGTAGACAACCCCAGGCTTTCCTGGAATCAGCTGCTGGACCACGAAGACTTGCACAGGCGCATCAAGGAAAACCCCTCCTACCGGAAGGCCGTGGAGGATGCTCTGCTGGCGGATAAAAAACGGCAGGCATATCTGCCGGAGATCATCGACCGGTATGCGCAGGCGTATGCCCGTATCGCCCCTCAGCTTAGCTCCGATGACGTGATCGAAGAACTGCTGGCAGATTACCGCGCAGGATTCGACATGCTGGACCCGCTTGGGGTGAATCCCATCACCGCAAGAGCGGCGAAGCGCGGTGCAAAGGATATCCGGGCGGTGGAGCGGAAGGCGGAGAAGGGCGGCGTGGACAATCCTCTGCTGGAGAGCCAGCAGGAGGGGAAAGCGAGCACGGAACCGGATTGGGTACCAAAGCTGACAGATAAAGAATGGGATCTTGCAAAAAGGCTTATGGAAAACTACGCCGGAAATGATTATAATGAGGATGCAAGATACGCACTGAAATCTGAAAAAGGAAAGACCGTATTTGTGATTTATAGTACGGTCGATGATGGGGCTATGCTGTTTGCAAACAGCGGAAAACCCGCTGTGTTTGCCAACATAATCCTAAACGGGTGGAAAGAAGGGACTAATTATGGAGCTAACGGACTTGCAGGAAGCCTTGATAGAAGTTATGAGAGGCTTGGGAATGCCCTTAAGCGTAGTTCTGGCTACAATGCTCAGCCTGGAAACGGAGGAGGAGCAGGCGGAATTGGCACAATTTCTAATGGACAACAGGGGCCGAACACTGCGCGAAGGAGAGGTTACATCGAAGGTCTCCGAGATACTGAATACCGTGCGCTGATTAACACTCTTAAAAAACTCGACGGTGTGGATGAATACAGTACAAAGACAGAAGGCAAATCCAGCACCGAGATCGACACCGACTACATGGACGCCGTCAACTCTGGCGATATGGAGACCGCGCAGCGGATGGAGCCGACGGAACAGAACGGCAAGCCTCGAAAGGATGAAACTGCATGGCAGGCGTATCTGAGCAGGTATGAGCGGGAGGCGGAGAAGCGCGGTGCGGACAACCCTCTGCTGGAGAGCCAGCAGGAGGGGAAATTCAGCACAGAGATCGGAGAGCAAGACACAGAGGCAAAAAGAAGAGAAGCTAGAAGGAAGTTCCAGCAAAAGTTTACTGGTAAGTCGATACCAACCGGAAGAGTAACACTAACGGCTTCCGACCACGCCTTCTTGGGGTCTGAATTGAAATCCGGGAACGGGACTCTTGCGAGTGACGGGGAAAGCGGATATATTAGTAACGCGAATTACGGATACTATTTCATGCTGAACCGAAACGGTGATGCATTGATATACCGAAAGTTGGATGCGGACGATCTTTACAAAATCAACCATGATACGGAGGTTCGTTATGGTAGCGGAAAAGACGCTTCACCGGCTGATAGATCTTTGCAAGGAGGCAGGGGTGAGTATGGATACGACAAAAGTAATGGCGGTCAGTCTGTACGAAGAGGCGGATATGCGGGAAATGATCAACTGGATGGAACAGAACAATCCAACCGCGGAAGAAGCACTGCGGATGTCCAGGAGAATCGCGCACCGGTAGATAGAATTAACCCTATTAGTAAAACATCATACCATTCAAATCTCGATGACCTTATGTATGACTTTTCCACAAACGACGGGAGGGCATACGAGAACGACATAGGAGCAAGCGACGCTGCGATCGAAGCCGAGGCCAACGAAGGAAAGGCTTCCCGTGAAGTCGATCCCAATACGCTGAATATGCTCAACCGTCAGGACTTGACCACGGTCTATCGGGCCATGCAGGTTGTGAACAGCAAGCCTCGAAAGGATGAAACTGCATGGCAGGCGTATCTGAACAGGTATGAGCGGGAGGCTGCGGAGCTGCTCCGGATACATGCTGCCGGTCCGAAAAGCCGGGACACGGTATGGATGCAATGCCTGCGGCGGTATGAGGAGGAGCAGCGGCGGAAGGAAGCGCGGAAGATCGCCGAGATACCGGGTGATGTGCCGGCGGAACACGCGCAGCTCCCGGTCGAGGAACCGGGCTGGATTATGTGACGGTCATCGAATGCCAAAGGACGTGGCGAAATAAGGAACCATCAACAGAAATAACGAGCCGACGGGAGAAAATTGCTCCCTCGGCTCGTTTTTAGCAGAGTCACTTCCCCTTTGCCGGGCGGTTCAGCAGGAGGATGGCGGCCAGGATCAGGGCTATGCCCGCCAGCTTTGCGGCGTCGTGGGGCTCGCCATAGGCAGCCATGCCCAGCACCGCCCCCACCAGAGGCTCCACCGCCGCCAGGATGGCGGCTCGTCCGGAATCCATTCGCTGCAGGCCCCAGGTATAGAGGAGGTAAGGCAGCACCGTGCTGACGAGGCAGATGCCCAGCAGGGGCAGCAGCAGGGCGGGTGAAGCGGCCAGGATCCGCACTGACCCGACCGGCCCTCCCAGGGGCAGAGCGCCCAAGGCTCCCAGCAGGAAGGTGTAGGCGGTGACGGTCGTGGAATCGTAGCGCTCCAGGGCGAAGCGGGCAAAGATGGTGTAGAGAGCGTAGAAGAAGCCGGAGCCCAGCCCCGCCAGCAGCACCCGGATCGTCAGCTTGTAGCTGGCCCCGAAGACGCCGCTGACCAGAGCGCAGCCCAGCACCGTCATGTCCAGGCACAGGAGCTTCCTGCGGGTGATCCGCTCCTTGAACAGGACGGCGGACAGCAGCAGCACGAAGATGGGGGAGGTGTAGAGCAGCACCACCGCCACGGAGGCCTGGCTGTGGATGGTGGCGTAGAAATAGAGACTGTAAAACAGCACCAGACTGACGACCCCCGTGCCCACAAACATCCAGATATCCCGCAGACGGATGTGCAGCTTACCGCGGTCCCGCAGAGCCAGAAAGGGGAAAAAGATCAGGGCCGAGAGCGCCAGGCGGAGAAAGGCGATCTGCAGCGGGCTGAGCCCAGCGGCGGAAAGGGCGCGGACGAAGAGGCTGATGACGCCCCAGCAGACGCCGGCGGCCAGCACCGCCAGGACAGGTTTCGAACGGTTCATAAGCAGTCCTCTCTGATATGGGAAAGCGTCCCCGCGCTTTTTGCGCGGGGACGTTGTTTGACTGAGGAAAAGGATCCGCTTTCCGCGACCTCCGGGATCTCCATGGGGCAGTCCTCGGCGCAGATGCCGCAGGCGATGCACTTGGAGGGAGGCAGCTCGGGGGCCGCCTGCACGATCAGACCGAGGGGGCACACCTCCACGCATTTGCCGCAGCGGACGCGCAGCTTCTTGCTGATCATGCAGACGCCCTTGGCATTCTGGGAGATGGCGCCGGCCACGCCGCAGCGGAAGCACTTTCCGCATCGGATGCAGGTGCGGAGGGCGATGGTTTTGTCCGTCTTTTCCGTGACGCGGATGCAGGCCTTGCTGACGCCGCAGTCCTGATAAAATGCGGAGGCACAGGAGACGGCGCACCGGAGGCATGCTTTGCACCGGCCGGCATCCTTCGCTTTGAGACGTCTTGTTTGGCAGGATCTTCCAATTAGCGGTTTATTTGAATTCGCGCAGGAAGCGGACCAGCTGAATGGCCTCGGTGGTGCCCACAACGATGCGCCAGCCGGGGAGCCGGGCTTCCAGCTCGCCCTTCAGCACGGCCACCTTGCCGGGCAGGATGAGGACTTTGTTTTTATACTTGCTGTCGATGTCGAAGTCCTTGAAGAACTTCTCGATGCTGCCGGCGGAGAACTTGCCCGCAGCCCAGCTGGTGAGGACGGAGTAGCCGCCCGCGTCGGTGATGAACATGTTGATGGGCACGCCGGAACGCTCCAGCTCGCCGGAAACAACGAAGTAGGTCAGGGCGAAGTCCACCGTGACGCAGCAGATGCTGTTCTCGTCGGCGCCGTTCAGCGGGTACACGCCCGGCTCGACCTTCATGGGCTTCTGGGGATCGGTGAAGATGTTCTGACGCAGGCCGTAGAGAGGCAGGGCCTCAGCGTAGCTCATGCTGTCCATCACGATGATGGAGCCGTAGCGCAGAGTGAACATGGAGGCCAGAGCGGCCTGCATATGCCGGTCCTTCCG
>JAEEGL015109280.1_pt1 | contig 17642 bp, 21 predicted proteins | sample 9134231 | NCBI WGS metagenome assembly JAEEGL01 (sample SAMN16246548, study PRJNA631951) | gut metagenome | biome: gut microbiome; feature: rumen; material: fiber-attached | host: Bos | place: Iran: Karaj | collected 2018-10 | reverse complement strand
TCTATTCATTTCCATTCTGTCTCAGGTAAAGACCAGAAATATGGTGGGGATGATGACAGAAAAGCTTTTGAAAAATACCTCCGAAGAGTGTTTGATAATTCGAATACGTCATCACTAAGGCGGGAAATGAAACCGAAGGCATTCGCAGATATTGAACCAGGAGACGTCTTTGTATATGAATCGCCCGGAAACGGTTCTTATGGCCACGCCGTTTTGGTTGTAGACGTCGCCATAAACAAGAAGACCGGGAAAAAGGCTATAATGCTGGCACAAAGCAGCACTCCGGCTTTGACAATGAACATCATCCGAGATTTCTTTCATCCCATATTATCTCCGTGGGTTGTGTTAGGGGACGCCTCTGATGGATTTTCAATCTCAGGAATTCATTTTGAAATGTCCGATCTGCGATCCTGGTAAAATACTAATAAATTCCTGTATGTTTGAAAATCACGCGGTAGCTATGTGCGTTAATAGACATATTATTTACAGTCATGCCCGGCTTGACCGGGTATCTCCGCATTTTCACAATTTGTGAAAACAGAATAATGTGGCTGTAGGTTTTCCGGAGAACTCTTCGTACTTTTGGATATGCCACATAATGATTCATTATTGCCTGATTCTCTACCGGGGATCGATGTCAGTTTCGATTTCACCTCGGACTCGCCGGGTTTCTGGGATGGGTTCTGGGAACGTAATTCCGGCCTGGGGGCTGGGGGCTCCGACCCTGACGCCAAGAGTCCGATGGCAAGGAGGTATCACCAGCTCTTGTGGAGCCGCCAGCTCCCGAATGGCGATCATATGGAAATGGAAGACGGCCGTTCCCATTATTATCTCAGGTGGAATGATATCTATTTCGGAAGTGATTCAATTACAGCTACTTTCCGGTATCAAAGGAATAAGGATTTCCTTGAAACGGTGAGGAAGGTGGACCCTGAATATGAGGCCTTTGTGGAAGGCTATCTAAGGAAACTGTACACGATTGGCGGCTTGATGCTGTTCCCGTCGTTCAGGATGGCCCTCAATCAGTCGCGGGGCTTCAATGCCAGGATTTCCGACAGGTGGGACTTGACATTGGAATGCATCCGACGTCATTACCAGGGAGAGTCAAGCCCTTTGGATAAGTGTTTGAATCATCCGACCAACGTCAGGTTTTTCAATCTATTCGTTGACTTCACGGGCTTTGTCGACTTCTTTTTCCTCCAGGACTGCGTAACGGATGATTATCAAGAAGTCAAGTTTTGGCTGGATACCCCGTTGTTCGACACCAACCCTATCCCCAAGACAGTCGAGGACTATCTCGGCTTCATCGACCGCGAACTGGACTTCGTTGAGAGGAGGAACAGGAGGATAGGGAGGTTTATTTCACAATGAATATTGCTCAGGTTACCGGCCTGAATTTTTTCTTTTGTATCGTTTTAAAATACCCGCACAATTTGACGGGAAAATGATTATATTTGTAGTGGTCGGACCGACGGCTCGAGAACTGAAGAATGTACATTCTATAAGTCATCAACCATTTGGATCTCTTTTATAATAGCATTATTCTATGACCAATTATTATGCTTATCGTAACTGGCTCGTAAAAATTGACGCGCCACTTATAGGAACGACAAAAGCCTTCATATTCAATCTTGACTCAGGGGAGCAACACTCATTTCTAGCCCAAGCAAGGGATACTCATACATTCATTTGTCAATATATCGACTTCAACTATCGTGAAAGTACTGACTTTAACCGTGGCTTTGGAGCGTTGATGTATCTTTCCGGTAGAGATGCTCAGATGGCAAAGGAATTATTCAATCGATACTTTTAACTGTTCGGTGTCATTCTTTAAGTACCATGGGTTTCTTACATATGCTTTCCGTTAATCGGGATCTTAATAATATGGTAGCTGGCGTCCATACTAAATTCCATAGGTTAGAGGATTTGATTAATGGCCATAGAGGTGTAGATTCTTTAAACTTTACAGAGATAAACACTTTGATTAGCAGTATCTCTAGAGATATTCTAGAGATGACGCAGCGGGTTGACAGACTTGATTATTCTGAGCGTTCAGTTCTATTGTTACTCTGGACTAATGGGCGGAAATATCCCTGGATTGAGTGGAATACCTACGCCTTGATGTGTATAAACCAGGCCAAGATGCTTGTTAATCAATATCGCCCAGGTTATTATCAGTAATCTTAAACAATAGGCTTATGTTGACTTATGATCAGAAAAGGACAATTTGTCTCCTCCATTCATGCCTTTCCTTAGACTATTTGTTTGAAGTGTCTCCTATCTCACGGATTAATTTGGATGCTCCAGTGCATTTTTCTCAAGAGGAGATGTTTAATATGCAAATGCTTCATGCTTATTTCCAGAACTTTATATCTAGTAATTTTACTTCCTATGAGGAGGGAATGACTATGTCTGAATCGATTCATCAGGAAGTTGCCCATGACTTGCATTATCGAGACAGGGGCGTTCTTAGGAGAACAGTTGTTGGTTGTATTGAAAAATTGATGGGGCCAAATCCGAAATATGAGAATGAATTGGATCGTTTTGTATTTGGCTATTCTGGCCGTATTCACTCTAAGGCAATGAAAAATGCGATAGGCGATTGGTTTGAAGCAAAAGATCGTTATCTACGTTTTATGTGGGATATGTTTTAAGTCTTTATTAGCATGCTGCACATTAGCCGCAACTTTTGCGTAAAAGTGATGTCGGTTGTATTCTAAATGGGAATCTGCATGTTAAAAAAAGAGACTCGTTGTAGCGGCATTGATATGGAATTTATGTGATTAGAATAGTCAGATGAAGAGATTTCTCATTAATATCCCTCAAAGACTCAGGCTGAAGAGTCGGGAGCTAGATGCTCAGGCAGTCTTGTGCAATAGAGCGTGGACTGTTTTTAACGATGAGGGCATCAAACAGCTATTCATTTTTCAGCCTGATGGTTCTTTGCTGATAACGACGGATGGTGTTGTTGCACACTCTTCATGGAGGTATCTGTCTGTTAATAATAGCATAATTATCACTTCGGGCGAGAAGTCTGTTATGCTACATCCTGCCTTTGTGGATAATACTGTCTTTGCCCTTGAACAAGATGGTGGTACAGGCCTATACTTTATGATTGACGAGAAGAATCAGTTATCATTTTTCCCAAAGACGTTGACTGATTTGCGGTTGTACTTCCAGCGAAAAGAGCAGGCTCTGATAGAGCAGGAACAAAGAGAGCGTGAGGATCGCGAACGGCAGAGAAAAGAACAAGAGATTCGTATCAAAGAAGAGCAACGAATAATAGAACTTGAAGAGGAGCTAAAGAGAGTTAGAGAGCAAGAAATAAACAGAATTAGACAAGAAGCCAAAGAACTTGAAGAAAGTCTTCTTCCTCATTTTTGGGAGAAACCATTATTGATAGCGTCTTGTTTAGCTCTTATTCTTTTAATAATCATCGTCTCAAGTTGGTGGTTCGATGAAATAGGGTGGTTTAACAGTGTGTTATTGGCTGCAATGGGTTGGGGAGCTTTTTATGTGTTGTCACTCCTTGTCATGCAAGGGATTTACAACGCTAGAAGTGATAAATGGAAAAGAGAACATCCGGACGATCCAAGGAGAAGTTATCTACCATAGTCTTTGATCTGGTCCCCTCCCGTGCGTCCTGACTAGGGTCTGCAATTAAAAGAGCGTTCTAAGTTACACCATTTTTCCTGTTATCCAAGGAGATTGGCCCCTTCCATGGGTTGCTCAGTCTCCTTTTGTTGACGCTGAACCAATGGGAAAGAGTGTGGCATCTCCTTGTATACTTGGGATACTATCGTCGTATAGTTATGGTGCTCTTTCTCTATGATTAACCAACAAAATGTGTAAATTTTACCCAAAAATTTTGGAAATACGGATATTGGTGCTATATTTGCGTAGTTTTTACACATTAAATCATGCCGGTATGTAACAATGAATACTATCAACTATCCGTGCTTCTTAAGAAAAGGGCGCGGCTAGGATAGCATTACAATTGGCAGCCAGAATAATAAACTTATCATTAAGCACAAGATAAAGATATCATGAGAGGTTTTGCAACATCTAGTCAAGTTGGGATTGCCCTTTTAAAAGCTGGATTGTACCCGTTTGCGTTGGACACAGATATGTTCCAGATTGTTTGGAAAGGTGAGAACTACACGGTCTATACTGATCGCTTGCCCGAGTTGTACATTGAGAAGAAAGTTCCCCTGTATTGTTTTGAGTACAAGAATGATATAAGTATCATTAACTATGCGATGGACAGGGTCAATGCCCGTCGTTCGCCAGTGGTGGTTTATAGCGGTGCTTCGCCAGATATGATTTGCTTCAGGATTTGCATTATGACTGACTATGACGAAGACTTCATGGATCACTTGGATTCCTATTTCACTAAGATTGAGAATGCAATGGATGCGCTGGGACAGTCATGTGAAGTCGCGATCAGATACCTAGAGGAAGAAATGATGTCAGATTGTGTGGAGGAGCTCACGAATCCCGATCCGGACAGTCCATGGCTGAAAAACAAAAGAAACTCGTAAACAAGGATACTATTATGAGATTTATAGCAAGTTTTGCGGATCAGGTTATAGCGAGTGTGGAGAGTGTCTCCATCTCTTTTACCTACATTGGGGTTCTTGAAGGAAGGCTTTCCCACGTCACCGAGTATCATTTCATGCCTGAGATTGAGGAAAGACGAGACTTGATAGAAGCCGGACTGCTAAAGGGGTTCTATTGCTTTGAACCAGAGTTGATGGACGAGAGTGAGTTTTGGGGCAAAGACAGTGGAATCGAGGGGAAGTGTCTCAAAGATAACTTTATTAAGGCAACTCTAAACATCACCGAAAGGGCCGGTCAATATACGATTGTACTGGAATGGTATCAATCTACAAAGGAGTTGACAGAAACTCCTTTAGCCGAACTTGTCCAGAAAGCGGCTGGCAAGCTTAAGTTTGAGGAGATTAAGCCGTTTTGCAAATTCTATGATTGGGAAGATCTTGCTTAATTCAAAAGAACCCGATAGCGAAATGATAACAAGACATACTTTATAGTCAAAAGGAGTTGTTTTAATACTCTTCGTTCTTGTCGGTTGTTTTTTCATTGACTTTACAGATATATCTATAACTATGTTGGGAGCAATTATTGGGGACACCATAGGATCGGTCTATGAGTTCCATAACACGAAAGACTATAACTTTACGCTATTCCATGGCAATAGCGCCTACACGGATGACAGCATCATGACAATGGCCGTGGCATACTGGCTTTTGAAGGACAAGGAGCACAGTTACCAGGGGCTTGAGGACATCATGGTGATGTTCGGTGAGAAATGCCCTTGCCCTATGGGCGGATATGGCGGAGGATTTAATACATGGCTTTTTTACCCGTGGGCACTTGATGTCTATGACGAACAATATGGAGTTCCGCTTTACGAATCAAAGACGGGCCGCCATCCTTATGGCTCCTGGGGCAATGGCTCCGCGATGCGCGTGAGTGCTGTAGGCTGGTTCTTTGACACCTTGGAAGAAACGGAGCGTGTAGCTGCGATCTCGGCAGCCATCACGCACAATCATCCGGAGGGCATAATGGGCGCTCAGGCTACTGCCGCATCAATCTGGATGGCCAGGAATGGGAAGACCAGGGAAGAAATCCGCGACTACATAGAGAAGACATATGGGTACAATTTACAAAAGACTTGGGAGGATTGGCATTTCAGATATTACTGGCAATCCAGTTGCCAGGGAACCGTCCCGCAGGCTATCATAGCGTTCCTGGATTCAGTTGACTTCGAAGACGCTATACGCAAAGCTGTTTCCCTTGGTGGAGACAGCGATACGCTTGCCTGTATTACCGGCGGTATTGCAGAGGCATTCTACAAAGAGATTCCTCGTTTTATAGCTGAGCGAGTTACCCAACCGTTCCCTGAAATCTTCAACAAGATTCTGGATGCCGTCAGGAAGGAAACAATTTATGGTAAAACCTGCAAAATCGTGGACTCATTAGTACTGTAACCACAATCAATCTTGCAGTTTTCCGGACTCCTATGACATATAATTAACGTACTTTTATTAAATTTGTCGTATAGAGGAATCTATGTCACATAAGAATAACACAATCGAAATAGTGAAGGGGATTATTGCAGTTCTTCTATTGCTTTGTTTGATAGATGCGGATTACGGGTTCTATCAGGCGATGCGCACGCTCGTCTCTTTTGGTTTTGCTTTCCTTGCATACAATTACTACAAGAGCGGTGATGAGACGAATGCAATAGTGTTCCTTTGCCTTTTGATTGTTTTCCAGCCTCTGTTGAGAATAGGGCTTGGAAGAGGAATATGGATTGTTGTGGACGTACTTGTTGCCGGTTTTCTTATTTATCAAATAATCAAGTCTCGTGGAGAAGTTACCTCATCATCTGCTAAACAGGCTGAGGATCGAGAAAAGAGCCATGTGACCAAGTCTCGGTCTTCTCTTGAGCAACAAGCCAGAAAAATCAGAGATAAATGGTGAATTTATAGTCATAGATTGATATTGTAAAACAAAAACTATTACTTTATGCCACAAAATGAAATGCAGTGGAGTTCCGCTACTCCCGGATTACTCATCATCCTCGTAGACCAGTCTGGATCTATGATGAACCCCTATTGCGATGGAGACTCTCGTACAGAGTTCTCGGCGAAGGTCATTAATCGTGTAATCAACACGATTATCAAGAAGAATTTCAACAAGGACAAACCCAAAAATCGTTGCTTCATCTCAGTCATAGGATACGGTTACGAAGTCAAAGAGCTCTGCTCGGGCTTCCTGGAGGATTTATACAACAACCCTATCCGTGTTGAGAATCGTTCTCAAAAGGTTTCTGATGGGAATGGTGGTCTCGTTGATGTAGCAGTTAATCAGCCTATTTGGGTAGAACCTATCAAAGAAGACAGGTGGACCAATATGCGTGATGGCTTCAAGATGGCAAAGCAACTTGTAGAAGACTGGATTGCGGATAAGCCGGAATGCCCCGCTCCTGTTATTATTAATATTTCCGATGGTGAGCCTTATTACGATCACCTTGATGTTGACACGTGCATCCGTGAGACCACAGATGTCGCAAAGCAGATTATGAGCATCTCCAACAAAGACGGTAATGTTCTTATCTTCAATGCTGAGATTGGAGATGGTGGTCATAAGATCATCACCCCCAGTTCTGAAGCCGAGGTCGCATCTGCCGGTCGTCCGGCTCAGTTCCTCTACGAAATTTCCAGTGTTATCCCTGCTGGGTATAAAGATGCGGCGGCTAAAAATGAACTAAGTATAAAAGAAGGCTCTAAAGGTTGCATCTTTAACGCAGATGCCGTTGAACTTATCAAGTTGATTGATTTTGGTTCTAGTAAAGGTCAAGGTGACAAGTAATACGGATGAAACTCAGAGGTTTTATTACTCACAAGGCGGCCGAGTATTATTCAGACTGCGCCGACTACTTCAGAATCTGCCCCCGCACAAAACGGGTGGCAGTTTCTGATGGCGTAAGTCAGTCTATTATGCCCGCTGAATGGGCTCGAATTCTTGTAGATTCCTTTGTTAATGAGGAATGGACCCCCGGCGAGTCAACGGCCTTATTAAAAGAGAAATGGCTAACACAAGCTAAGGAATATGCAAACGAGCAGAGGAAGCAAGGAAGGAATCCTTGGATGCTTGAAAACTGTCTTGTAAAGAAAGACGGAGCCGCTGCAACTTTCTGTGGGGTCGTTTTTTCAGATGAGAGAAAATGGACTGCATCTATTCTTGGAGACTCTTCTTTAGTCGAATTAGACAAGGACAATCATATTGTTCGTATTTGTTCATCAAAAGAAGGAGCGTTTGATAACCGCCCTGATTTCTTTGACAGTTTCAATGAAGATAATGGCGAGATTCGTCAGTTTGAAGGCACATTGGACAAGGGCTCAATGATTCTTCTTGTGTCCGATCCCTTTTCTGAGTTGTTTCAAAAGATAAAAGGAACTCCTGAAGAGTCGGTTGTTGTAAATGCTTTATTGGCAATCACGGACATTGCAGGTTTCAACGCTACGGTCGATGCCTTAAGAAAAGATTTTCAGATGCATAATGATGACAGTACGTTAGTCATCATTGAGCCTGACGAATCCGATTTGATGACAATCCTTTATGAGAAGACCATAGAATCATCTCTTCAAGAAGAGGAAAAGCGACTTGAAGAAGAACGGAAGGAGTACGACCGTAAGAAAGAGCAGGAGGAGGAACTATGGGGGAAGACCATAGAAGAAGACAATGAAGAAGCCTACAGAAGCTATCTGGGAACGAGCACGCTCTGTACCCACAAGAAAGAGGCGGAAAAACGCTTACACGAGATAGCGGAAATGAAGGCGGATGATGAAACCTGGAGAGGTGCTTGTTCCCTTAATAAGATCGAGGGGTATCAGAAGTACATCGAACTGTTTCCTTCTGGCCGTTATGTAATTGAGGCGAAGGAAAGAATTAACAAACTTGGCAGGCCCTCCACACATGTGAAAAAGCCAGAGGGCAAGGATGATTCGTCAGAGAATCAATCTTCGGAGGATTCATTTTGTAAGGAGGACGAACAATCCAAAAAAGAACAGCCTCTTCAAGAGGGTGCTGAGTTGGACAAAGAATCTACTGCGACCCCAGAAGAAGAGCTTGCAACTGCCGGCTCAACACAAGCCGAAGCCAAGCCAGAAGGCATCCAAGAAGACGAGTTATCAGAAGGTGATGATTCGTCCCCAAAAAGAGCAGAGTATGTCCCTGAAAAATCTGGAGGGGAATCCGGGAAAACCACAGACTCAGAGCTTACGGCATGCAGAGTCAATACGAAAGAGGTGGAAGTAGAGGGTGCAGAGGGAGAAGAGTCTTTCTCTCTTCCCCAAGGCGTAGACCCTACTGATGGTATTGATAAAGTTGAGTTTCAGAAGTTACAGGGGACAGCTCTTCTACTATTCAAAAAGTATCATGATCGTTTCGAAGCCGCCTTTCGCCGTCAAAAATGGAATTCAGATCGTGCGTCAGGGATAAACCAGTGTTTTGCCGATTTTTGGTGTGAATTGGAACGAATAATTTACCAAAATAAGAAGAATGGCTAAACTACCGTCTTGTGAGGATTACGAAATCTCCATTAATGTTCCCCGATTAATAAAGTGCCCGAAGTTGCAAAATGGACACGTTGAGAAGAATGCCGTCGGCACAACCATTAATTATGTTGGCGGCTTCTGCATTGTCTTCCCTTTTTATAAATCCAACGGCGAAAAAACGGCAGTTAGGTGTTGGATTGCTAGCGTGGAGAACGCTCAGGAAAGGACGAGGCGAATAGCTGAGGAGCTTAAGAAAGTCAACCTTCCATATTTTGTCAACTTCGAGTATGAAGCTGATGGGATTGCTACCAATTCCGGTGTTCAACCCATTGTTCTGATGGACTGGGTAAATGCGAATTCATTAAAGGATTATATTCAATCGCATCTTTCGGAACCGGATACACTAAGGAAACTTGCGGAATCTTTTATGACGATGGTCAGTGACCTGCATAAGGCTGGCATCTCTCATGGCGACCTGCAACATGGTAATATTCTTGTTAAAGATAGCGGAGAGCTAATTCTGGTGGATTATGACTCAATGTACGTACCATCCTTAAGAGGCTTTAGGGATGACATTAAGGGAATTGCCGGTTATCAGCATCCGGCAAGATGGTCCAATCATATAGCCTCGGAAAAGGTTGATTACTTCTCTGAGTTAGTTATCTACACCAGTATTATGGCTTTATCGTATTTCCCTGGGTTGTGGGATGAGCTTAGAATTATTGATACAGAAACGCTTCTGTTTTCAGCAGATGATATCAACTCAAAAGGTACATCCGGAATTTTTGGGAGGCTAGACTCTCACTCAGAGTTGAGACCTTTATCTGATGCTATAAAAAAGGCTCTTAAGAGTAATGATTTGAATGATCTTCTTCCTCTTGAGGATGCTATCGTTCCTGCGACCAAGAAAATAGCTGATGGTGTTAGGGGAAAGTGGAATAATCAACCGAAAGTAGAACGGTCGGAATACATCCCAGATACAACAAGCACCAGGGCCAAGTGGAATAAAGTTTAATTACTATTCTTTTCAAATAAACTTGTATTAGAAATGAATAAATCTGCAGATATCAACTATGAGGGACATATTAAAGAACTCTCAGGCAAATTAGAAGCCGTTACTAAGAAATATAAATCTGCTCTGGAGGATGTGAAGCAACTAACTGCGGTCAAAATTTTCGGCTTTTTATATGACAAGAAGTATCAAATACAGGAGACAGAAGTTGGAATGATGTTTTCCAAAGATGGCGTTGTTTACCAGATTATTACAAGTCAACTCCCATTATTGACCATTAGGGTTGTGTTTCGTCTCCCCAAAGAATCGGAAGGCCAATTTGCTGTCGTTGCACATCAGTTATCGGAGACTAAACATATGATTAAAGCATACGTTTATGAGGATCGACTTCTTGTTGATTTACAAAGCTACGAGATTGATTGTAGGCACTTTTATAATTCGTTTCCCAACTATCTTAGGATGCTTGATGTTGCATGTGGTGAGATCCCAATGATAATAGGATAGTTGTATAATGCTATTGTCACAAATGATTATTAGTGCGATTGCATGATACTGGACATACAGGACATAATCAATAGTGTATCCGTTCCCGCGCTTATTAAGGATGAGTTCATCAAAAGAGGGACTTTCGCCAGGCTTAAGAATGGCGACCTTCAAGCGTGTGTCGGCGGTTTCTCTATTGTTTTTCCTGTAGAAGTGGATGGTGCCAAGTGGGCATTCCGTTGCTGGCATCACACTTTAGATAATGATCAAGCAAGGATTAAACTATTATCTTCAGAATTAAGAAAGACCGGTCTCCCGTATTTTATTGATTTCGTTTACGAAGACAGGGGTGTCGTTGTAAATGGCGCCGTGTATCCTACAACGCGAATGAAATGGATAAACGGACGCGATATAAAGGATTATATTTGTTATAACAGGAACAATCGGCACAAGTTGTTCGAATTAGCGTCGAACTTCTTTGCCATGACTCAAGATTTACACCATCTATCGATAGCGCACGGAGATCTTCAGCATGAGAACATCATTGTCGATCCTTACGGCAAAATATATCTGATTGACTATGATTCAATGTATGTCCCGGCGTTGTCGTATATGAATTCTAAGAATTCGACCAACGGAAAAGAGGGATATCAACACCCCGCAAGAGAGAACTGCGTTTTCTCTAATCCCACCTTAGATTATTTTTCTGAGGTTGTCATTCTAACCAGTATCTTAGCTATAGCCTATAATCCCACCCTGATCGACAAATATGACATGGAAGATTCGGATACAATGCTTTTTAAGAAAGCTGATTTCCGAAGTTTTGGCAGTTCGAACATCTATTCAGATTTGTCTTCGATGGGAGACATTTTTGTCGTTTTTCTAAATGTTCTCTCAAGTTACCTTAAGAAACGGGATATCACTAGAATTGATCCTTTAGAATTAGCTGTTAATAAGGCCAATCCTACAAACGCGATAAGTATAGCTGACTATCTGAAGAATGCAGAGAATGACTTACTGAAAGCTGAAAAAGAGGCCGAAGAAGCAAGGACTAAGGCGGAAGAATGTAAAAAGGCAGAAGAAGAGGCGCGAAAGCAAGCTGCGATTAAAGCCGAAGAAGACGCGTGGTATGAGGCGTGCAGAAGGGATACTATCGGACATTATGAAGCTTATCTGAAGGAGTTCCCGGACGGTTTCCACGCTGATGAGGCTAGGAACTGTATAACAAGATTGCGTGATGATAACAGGTGGGCGGCGTCATGTCGGAAGAATACTCTTGAAGCGTATCGTCTATATCAAACCGATTGGCCGGAAGGGAGGCATATTTCAGAATGCCGCCAGATAATCGATGAGTTAATATGGTATGCGGCTTTGAACGAGAATACAATAGAGAGTTATGAGAATTACATTCGGAATTCTACCACTGGCAAATATGTCGGGAAAGCCAGGAAGAAGATAAGAAGACTTAAGTGGATTAAAAGGGCTATAAAATGGTTTCTGGCATTTGCGTTCTTTATTTTGGCTGCATGTACTGTAAATGAGTATAAGGAATTCTTTGTTCAATTGAAAGATACAATTATTTCTCACTTAAATATAGTCCCACCACCAAAAGAGGGAGGGGAGAAAGGCGATGATAATACTACTAAAGGCGGCATAATCACAATTCCGGAGAATAATGAAAGCAATCAGGAAAGGATAAAAGAAATTTGTGAAGATCTGGATAGGCGTTTGAAGGTATTAGAAGAGGCAAAGCCATATCTTGATTTTACAAAAGGCGAAGATTTCAACCCTCACGCGAAAGAGAAAGTTGAAGAATTGATCAGACAATTGAATAGGCTTGATCATGCCAAAGCTGCCAAGTTTCAACTGCGTTATGATAATCTTTACAAAAAGTAAAAGAGCTATGAACCGATTAATAGTAGTATTGATTGTAATCTTGTATGGCGCAGTTTATTCATTTGCCCAGCAGTCTATTAATGATGCAAGAGACAGATTTGATCAAGGAAAATATGATGCTACCATAAAGTTTTGTAATGAACTATTGATTGTATATCAAGATAAAGGACTTAATACATCAGAAGTTACAAGTTTGAGTTATGATGCGAAGAGATGCATCCAACTTAAGTCTGAAGCTGAGCGTTTGTCAAAAAAGCATTCTTTCACGAAAGCTATTGGGCTTTATGAACAGTTGCTCGGCATTAATCCTCAAGACCCTGATGCTCATAGGTTAATAGCATCTTGTAAAAAGCAGCGTGAGGTATTCCTAGAGCAGAAGAGCATGGAGCGCGACTGGGCGAACGCGAAAGATTTAACTTCATTATATGCGTTTAGGAAAAAGTACCCGAATTCCAAATATGACAAAGCTGCGCAGGAAAAGACTAACAGTCTTGAGATTAAGGCAGATTCGGATCGGTGGAGGGAAGCGAATAATGCAGGGACTATAGAATTATATGAAGAGTACCTGGCAAATAGTTCAGATTATTCACGGTTTGTGAATGAAGCAAAACGAAGGTTGGCGGCATTATATGAAAAGGAAGGGGATAACAGCGTAATGCGTCTTAAAGAATATGCGAGAGCGCTTGAATACTATGAAAAGTCTGAGGAGTATGGTGGCATGACTTATCCTTCTGATGTTTATGAATATTGCAAATTCAAAGCCCGTGATGGTTATAAAAGTAATGTGAGAGCAATTGAAGACTTCTTGGTTAGGCATCCCGATAGTAAGTATATTGAAGAGATACGAGGTTATTGGGTATCATATCTCATTAACTATGATAATGATTTTGAACGTGCCCGTAAGGTCGTACAACAAGGTAATATTAATTATTATGGTGAGGAAAGGACTTATGCTTGGTGGATGGAGTTGATAAAGTATAAGGAAAAAGAGTATAAAAAGGCAAATAGGAGGTCAAATAGAAGACAAGGATATTCTGGACAGAGAAACAGAAAGTCATACCAAGTAACTTCAAAAATCGTTACTCTTTATGTCGGGGATATGATTACGGCGAATATTGCTGATGGCGCCGTTAGTCGGTGGGAGATTGATGATAATAACAAGGACTACGTTAGTTCAAGGGGGAATGTCCTTATAGCTAAGAAAGCTGGGAAAATTATTGTATGGGGATATGTCAACGATTCTCCTAAACTTTTTTCGATAAGTATTAAGTAATGTCAGCGCAACTGATTGCGAGGTGATGGCAAGTAGAATTGCCGAATTATATATGCTTCTATACAAGACAGCGCATAAAACCGTTGTAAATGACAAGCGATAGGGCTAATCCTTATAGCACCGTTGGCACGGTTTCCTCCCTTCTCGAACCGCCTCTTCCTCAGACACTTTCTTGATGCGATGCTTGGCGTTCTTCAGGGTGGCGCAGTTACGGTCTATGTGATAGCTCTTTGCCGTCTCTGAGTTGACGACATAGACTTCGCCCGGTTTAAGATCGGATGCATTATCAATGGCGGTATATCCACCAGCCGCCAGGCCGCCGGCAGCGACTGCTCCGATGAGCCATTTGCCCCACTTGGGGAGAGCGATAGGCTCCTTGGATAAGCGCGACGCAAGACGGTCAAAGCTGGCATCCGCGTATTGGTGAACATACTGCACGGCATTCTCGAACGCAAGGCGCTGAATGCTTGACGGTATTTCGTCAGACTTCAATTCGGTGATGCCGTCGAAGTAGATGGGGACTATGTTCTTGTGGAGTTCGATAGCATATTCAATCTCCCTAACCCAAGTGCTATCCGTCGGCAGGTTCTTGAAACAGTCCTTGGTGACAATGACGACACAATTGCGGGAATTGGCGACTGCATCAAGAATTGTCTTAAGATAGTTTCCGGAAGTAAGGCTTCTGGTGTCAAGGAACATACGAGAGTCACGAAAGCCGCGCTTTGCCAGCTCGTCTTTCGTGAGTTCAGCTTTAACGGCACCGCCCTTGCGGCGGTAACTGATAAAGACATCGTATGTGTTTCCTTTAGGCATATTAAAACTCAAGTTGGAAGCCCTTTGCCTTCAAGCGCTCGTAATTATCCTTATCAAAGCGGTATTTGATGGGCGTACGTGTTCCGTGGCGGGGAGTACCATCCTCTACCTCGGACAACAACCCAAAGTGCTTCATCTTGTTGGCAAAGTTGCGGCGATCAAACTTTACTTCCAGGATGGACTCGTAAAGATTCTGCAGCTGAGGCAGGGTGAAGATATCAGGCATTAATTCGAAGCCTACAGGTTTAAAATGAATGTCCTGACGTAAACGGAAACAGGCCACTCTTAAAATCTTGTCGTGATCAAAGGCCAATGATGGCACATCCTTCATTGAGTACCATTCTGCCTTTTCCGCATCGGTATCGGCTTGGACTTCCGCGAGCTTTACCAAAGCGTAATGAGCGATTGTTATCACCCGTTCCCGGGGGTCGCGTTTGATGTCACTGAAAGTACCTACTTCTTTGAAATCCTTCACTGAAAGCTTAAGACCTGTCTCTTCTCTCAATTCTCTTGCTGCCGTGTGAATAATGGTTTTATCCTTTTCAACGTCGAGAAACCCTCCCGGCAAGGCCCACTTGCCGACAAATGCGGTTGTGCTAGCCTCCTTTTCCTCGCCACGCTTGATCAGTAGTACTTTGAGTTCTTTTCCATCATAACCGAATACTACGCTGTCCGCGGTCACTGCCGGGTGTGGATATTCATAGATGTATTGACCTTTCTTTGCCATCGTTTGTGTTTTAGTTACTCAAAGATAACGTTTCTTTTTTAAAGTCAAGAGTAATCTCATTTTTTTATAAAAAGAATGGTCATTCTTTTTTTTGTGTGTTATTTACTCAAAAAATTTGCATATTTGGAATAATGTATTTAACTTTGCGTGAAATTAACTCAAAACTCTATATGGTTATGCCTACTTCGTTTATCATCCATTTGGTTGTTGCCGCGCTCAGCAGCTTAATCGGAATCCTGTCCAGCGAGGACGGTCAAAGGTAGAGGGCGGGCCTGCCTTTGATAGACAGAAGAAGATGAAGAAAAAGATGAAGAAAAAGATATTGTTTGCATTGATAGCTTTGCTGGTGCTGTTGCTCGGCAATGGCTGCTACTATGTCTTCCATGGCCAGTTTCGTTCCGCTGAAAAAATACGCCTGGGAAAGGAGTTGAACTTATATGAGATCGGAAGTGTCTACACGATGCATTTGGCAATTTGCACTGTCGGGTGGATATACTCGCCTGAAGCAACCAAGGAGATCATCGGAATGTGCTTCGAGAGGAACCGAGACAAGGTCATCAGGAAGGAATCCGATTTCTTCTTGAAGTATCCAGTTATCCAGAATCAATATCAAAACCAATATAGCAGAAAGAGAATAGCTTTCAACGGTGATAAGTCATATTCATATCTTGACAAAGATCACAGACTCGCACTGGCGGTAAATCCCGGTTATCTGTGGAGGGATAGTGAATACGTATATCTGGAAGCGCCCGTACACTATCCGGTTTGCTATAACACACATATAGGGATAACAAAGAGGTTCTGCATCACACTTAATGAATGTCTCTTCTCATACCTTGAGAAGAAGAAGATACTGCACCCATATACTGTTATTTACTACGCCAAGATATAGATGGCCAGGTGCGGATAAAACTATGGACAAACGAATATGAAACGTATGAAACTACTACTGATACTACTAGCAACGGTTTTGCTCGTCATCCTGGCAAAGATGATCTGGGTTGCTATAATGACAAAGGACATGGGCTCGCTCGAAACGGAGCTTAAGGACATCCTCCAAAGAAGAAACTTTCTGTTGGGGAGAGTCATCACAGAACCACAGAGGCTTGTAGATGCCATGCCGTCCGCAATTGGAGCCCATTACCAAGGGGAGTGGGCCGGGTTCTCTGTCGTCAGGAAAGACTCCCGTCATTACCTTCTCGCCGATGTGGCTCTGGTCGGAGAGGCAATAACTCTAGCCATGCGGACGGCTGTGCCATGGGATATATAAATGAATGAACAATGAATACATACAGAAGACGGTAATTATGGCTTTTTTCAGGCAAGAGTTGGCCATTGATCTGGGTACGGCCAACACGGTGATATTCAAGGACGGTAAGGTCGTCCTTGATGAGCCCAGCATAATAGCGATTGAATCAAAGACAGAAAAGGTGGTTGCATTGGGCAAGCAGGCGCAGAACATTGAGGAGCGCTCTGGCTCAAGGATTTACACGACGCGACCGCTCATGAACGGAGTGATAGCTGACTACGATGCAGCGGAGAAGATGCTTTCGGGGTTCATAAAGAGGGCTGCCGGAAGAAGGAGAGGGCTCCTCTCTCCCTCCCTTAGGGTCGTAATCGGCATCCCTGGTGGGAGTACTCCGGTTGATAAACGTTCCATCAGGGACTCGTCTTCGCATGCCGGAGCGAGGGAGGTATATATGATATATGAGCCGATGGCTTCAGCCCTTGGAATAGGCATTGACGTGGCTGCTCCTGGCGGCAATATGGTTGTAGATATTGGTGGCGGTACTACTGAGATTGCCGTAATCTCCCTGGGAGGGATAATCGAGTCGTCCAGTATTCACGTGGCGGGTAATGAGTTGACAACCAATATAATAGATTATCTTGCCCAACAGCACAACATAACGATAGGGCATTCTACGGCCGAAGAAATAAAATTCGCCGTGGGCTCGGTTCTTCCGGAACTACCGGAGGAAGAGGAACCGGGTGATTATGTAGTCCTTGGTAGGAATGTCGTTACTGCCCATCCGGCCGAGGCTACCATAAGCTATCATGAGGTCTCCTCTTGCATAGACAAGACAATAAGTAAGATCGAAGGCGAGATCATAAAGGTGCTGCAGCGGACACCTCCGGAATTGTATTCGGATATAGTCAGGAACGGGATATGGCTGGCCGGAGGTGGTGCTATGCTGAGGGGACTCGCAAGGAGATTCTCCGATAAAGTCAACATCGTGTTCCGTGTCGCTGAGGATCCCCTCAAAGCCGTCGCCCGAGGAACTTGCCTTGCGCTCAGGGGTGTTGACTCATACCCGTTTATGATGCGGTAAGAATGACAATGAATATTGACTG
>JAEEGL013568319.1_pt1 | contig 17642 bp, 17 predicted proteins | sample 9134231 | NCBI WGS metagenome assembly JAEEGL01 (sample SAMN16246548, study PRJNA631951) | gut metagenome | biome: gut microbiome; feature: rumen; material: fiber-attached | host: Bos | place: Iran: Karaj | collected 2018-10 | reverse complement strand
TGGTAGTATACTTGGTTTGGGACCAAGGGGTCGCACGTTCGAGTCGTGTCATCCCGACCAACAAAGGGCGCTTAGCTCAGTTGGTTCAGAGCGTCTGCCTTACAAGCAGAGGGTCGGCGGTTCGAATCCGTCAGCGCCCACAGACAGACGAATCGTCATGTAGTCAATCTGTTTATTAGGTGAATAGACGAAACGTCAATGTAGTCAAGATAGACGATAGAGTTTTTCTCTGTCGTCTTTTTTTGTGTCCATGGCTGATATAAAAAATGTAAAAACATGTCATGTTCCACGCATCTTTTAGTGTTTGTTCCACATAAAATGCTTATCTTTGCACTGAGAATTGAATGAAGAATAATCAGACTCATAAGGCAATGTTTTTATGTGCTTGATTTACATGTTCATGTAGTTCTCTTGTGTTTTTTATGGATTTGACTAAGAGAAAGAATATGGGAAAACTTATAGCAATGGCTAATCAGAAAGGTGGCGTTGGTAAGACTACTACGGCCATCAACTTAGCTGCAAGTTTAGCTGCCTTGGAAAAGAAGGTGCTTGTTGTGGATGCTGATCCACAAGCAAATGCCTCTTCTGGCTTAGGTGTTGATATTCAGAAAGTGGATACATCTATTTATGATTGTATTATTAGTTCTGCTGACCCTCACGAGGCTATCTACACAACGGATATAGATGGATTGGATGTGATACCCAGTCATATTGATTTGGTGGGTGCAGAGATTGAAATGCTGAATGTGGCGAAGCGGGAAATGGTGTTGAAACGAATTTTGGAACCGTTACGTTCAGAATATGATTATATATTGATTGACTGTTCACCCTCTTTGGGCATTATCACTGTCAATTCCCTGACTGCGGCTGATTCTGTGATTATCCCGGTGCAATGCGAGTATTTTGCGCTGGAGGGAATCAGCAAGTTGCTGAATACAATTAGAATCATCAAGTCGAAGTTGAATTCTAATTTGGAGATTGAAGGATTTTTGTTGACAATGTATGATTCGCGCTTGAAATTAGCAAACCAGATTTATGGTGATGTGAAGCGCCACTTCCAGGAGTTGGTGTTCAAAACCGTGATTCAGCGCAATGTTAAGCTGTCGGAGGCTCCGAGTCATGGAATTCCGTGTATCTTGTATGATGCCACTTCCAATGGTGCCAAGAACTATGTGTCTTTGGCTAAGGAGATAGTTGCCCATGAAGCGAAATAATGCAGCTACGAATGATAACATGATAATAGATAAGATATGGCAGTAAGAAAGAAATTTGGTCCAGCTTTGGGGCGTGGTCTCGATGCACTCATCTCAACGGAAGTTGTGAGGACAGAAGGATCCTCGACCATCAATGAGATAGACATTAGTCTGATAGAACGCAATCCCAATCAGCCTCGTCGTGAGTTTGATGAGGAAGCCTTGCAGGAATTGGCGGATTCGATTGCTGAAATTGGCATCATCCAGCCCATCACTCTGCGTGAGTTGGAAAATGGGCGTTATCAGATTATTGCGGGTGAGCGACGCTGGCGTGCTTCCCAGAAAGCCGGTCTTTCATCTATTCCAGCGTATATTCGCACCGCCAGTGACGAGAAGGTGATGGAGATGGCGCTGATTGAGAATATTCAACGTCAGGATCTGAACTCCATCGAAATAGCATTGGCATATCAGCACTTGATTGATGAGTATAATCTGACACAAGAAAAATTAAGTGAACGGGTGGGCAAAAAACGTGCAACTGTGGCTAATTATCTGCGTTTGTTAAAACTGCCAGCACCTGTGCAGGTGGCGATACAGAACCATCATATAGATACTGGTCATGCACGTGCCTTGCTTGCATTGGATGACCCTCGGACTCAATTGAAGCTGTTCAAGGAGATACAGGAAAGAGGCTATTCCGTTCGTCAGGTGGAGGAACTGATTAAAAAGATCAACGATGGTACTCACGGACATCCTACTAATGCGCAGGCTGCTGTAAAGTCAAAGCAGATGACGGAGGAATTGGATGCCTTGCGTGGATTGCTCTCTCGACAATTGGGTGTGGAAGCAAAGATGTCTTGCTCTCCGAAAGGTGGTGGTAAGGTGTCCATTCCATTCAAGGATGTGAATGATTTACGCCGTATCGTTTCTCTTCTCCAAAAATAGGGTTAAATACAGATGTTGAGACAGATTGTCCGTACATATAAGATTTGTGTCGCATTGTTGTTGATGCTTCTTCCTTTGGATGTTTTCTCGCAGGAAACAGCCGAGGATGGCGCTATTCCGATGGCACGTTCCCGACGGGAGGGAAAGAAGCGTGTTGCTCTAGACTCATTGACTGTTGACACTCTTCGTTATGGGGATGTGGTGCTGACTGGACAGATCGATTCCATTCGTGGAGAAGAGGAATATATAACGTTGATGGGTGAACAGACGGATAGTTCTGTAGTCCGTTTTTCTATCTCTGCAGATTCCTTGGTGAAGTATGCTGGTCATAAGAAGAGGGATCGTTTCATTCCCGACCCGAAGAAGGCTTTGTGGCTCGCTATTGTTTTTCCAGGTGGAGGTCAGATTTACAATCGTAAGTATTGGAAGCTTCCTTTGGTGTATGGCGGGTTCTTGGGGTGTATTTATGCAATGACATGGAACAATACGATGTATCGGGATTATTCTCAGGCATATATTGACATCATGGATAGTGATGAAAACACGAAAAGCTACGAGAATTTCATTCCTGTTCGATATGATGTGAAAGCAAATCAGGCACACTTGCAGGATGTATTCAGACGCAAGAAAAATTATTATCGCCGCTTTCGCGACTTGAGTATGTTCTGTATGATAGGGGTGTATGCCTTGTCCATCATTGATGCCTATGTGGATGCAGAGTTGTCCAGTTTCGATATTAGTCGTGATTTGACCATGAAAGTAAGTCCAACTGTCATCAACGAGAAGAATTCAGCTATGCGTGCTTCGGGTTTGAGTTCCAGTGCTTATGGCTTACAATGTAGTTTTAATTTTTGAAAACCAAATGATTAAGTATATATGAAAAAGAAAATTGTTGTTACGTGTTTCTCCATTTTGTTCGCTTCGTGTTGCTTTGCTCAGGACGAAGTGTTCACAGATGATGACAGCGTGAAAGCGGAGGCTTTTGACATGCCAGAGGGAATGCTCATCAGTGAAGATGAATTGATGAAAGACCCTTCTAATATCAATAACTTATCTGAGGGAATAGGCGTGAATCGTGTATTGTCCTACGATGATTCAGTGCTGGTGAGCAGGCTCTCACGCATTCCAACTACGATTGAGATGCCGCTGAATGATGTCACCCGCAAGTTCATTGACAACTATAGCACGCGCATGAAGGGCTCTGTTGCCATCATGCTGGGTTCTGCCAATTTTTACAATCCCATCTTTGAGGAGGCATTAGAGCGTTATGGCTTGCCTTTGGAACTCAGATATTTGCCTGTGATCGAATCTGCATTGCGTCCGACCGCTACATCTAGGGCTGGTGCAGCTGGTTTGTGGCAGTTTATGATTGGCACCGGTAAACGCTATGGGTTGGAGGTGAACACTTTGGTGGATGAACGCCGTGATCCCATTAAGTCAAGTGAGGCTGCTGCACACTATCTGAGTGACCTTTATGATATGTTTGGAGATTGGGGATTAGCCATTGCTGCCTACAACTGCGGTGAAGGAAATATTCAGAAAGCTCTCACGCGTTCAGGCAATCAGGAAGGATCTGATTTTTGGTCGATTTACAACCGTCTTCCTCGTGAGACTCGTGGTTATGTTCCGGCATTCATTGCTGCTACATACATTATGAATTACTACTGTGACCATGGTATTGTACCCCACGAAGCCACATTGCCATTGGAGTCCGACACAGTTGTGGTCAGTCACGAGGTGAGTTTTGCTCAGATTGCATCTAAATGCCATGTGTCGGTGGATGAACTTCGTGCTATCAATCCTCAGTACCGTAAGGATATTGTACCTGCGGATTACACGTTGCGTTTGCCTGCAGGTTCTATTGAGGACTTCATCCTCTATGAGGACAGCATCTATGGGGTGAATGCCAGAGGCGGTATGTTGTCTTCGGGAACCCGTCGTTCCATCACGGAAGACGTTGAGAGCACGCCAATGGAGCAGATTCCTGCGAGCACGACTCGGAACGTAGCTGCAAACAATAAAAAATCGTCACGTTCATCACGCTCTTCGCGTTCACGTAAACAGCAACAGACACGGAATGTGGCTGTGAAGAGCGGTGACACTCTTTCTGCTATTGCAAAGAAGAATGGCACGACTGTTGCTAAATTGCGTCAGCTCAATGGTATCAAGGGCGATATGATACGGCCTGGTCAGAAGGTTCGCGTGAAGTAACTTGCCCCACGTGCATGAGTGTTTTTGTATGGAGAATGAACAAATAAGAAAGGAAGCTTATGGATGACGTAATCATGACGAATACAGAGCAAGAGGAACAGCTGGTCAATGCTGAGTTCCAGAAGTTGATAGATGCATATCTAGCAAGTCCGCATCGAAAGAAAGTGGATCTCATCACCAAAGCTTTCAATTTCGCCAAACATGCGCATAAAGGTGTACGTCGTTTGTCTGGCGAACCATACATCATGCACCCTATCTCCGTAGCGCAGATAGTTTGTATTGAGATAGGATTGGGTTCCACGTCCATCTGTTCAGCCCTCCTGCACGACGTGGTGGAGGATACAGATTATACGGTGGAAGATATCGAAAATATGTTTGGTCCGAAGATTGCCCAGATTGTCGATGGCTTGACCAAAATCTCGGGTGGCATCTTTGGTGATCATGCATCAGCTCAAGCTGAGAATTTCAAGAAACTTCTGCTGACGATGAGCGATGACATTCGTGTCATTCTCATTAAGATAGCTGACCGCTTGCATAATATGCGGACATTGGGTAGTCAGGCAGTCAACAAGCAGTATAAGATTGCAGGTGAGACGCTTTACATCTATGCACCGCTTGCCAATCGTCTGGGGCTGAATTCCATCAAGACGGAATTGGAGGACTTGAGTTTCCGGTTTGAACATCCGGACGAGTATAAGGAGATAGAGACGAAGTTACTGGCTACGCAAGCTGAACGTGACACTGTCTTCGACCAGTTTGCCAGCCCGATTCGTGCCCAATTGGATAGCATGGGACTCAACTATGAGATGAAGCAGCGTGTGAAGACGCCTTATTCCATTTGGCGGAAGATGCAAACGAAGCATATCCCCTTCGAGGAGATATACGATATCCTTGCTGCACGTATCATCTTTGATCCCCAAGATGTTGATACAGAACTGAATGACTGTTTCAATATTTATGTTCAGCTCTGTAAGATATACACCTCTCACCCAGATCGTACACGTGATTGGGTAAGTCATCCCAAAGCCAATGGGTATCAGGCACTACATGTCACACTCATGTCCAAGCAAGGTGAGTGGATTGAGGTGCAGATTCGTTCGCGCCGGATGGATGAGATTGCAGAGAAAGGATTTGCGGCACATTGGAAATACAAAGATGGTGATAAGACCGAAACATCTTCAGAGAAAGAATTGGACAAGTGGCTTGCCACCATCAAAGAGATATTGGATGACCCGCAGCCTGATGCGATGGATTTTCTCGACACCATCAAGTTAAATTTGTTTGCGTCAGAGATTTTTGTCTTCACCCCTAAAGGTGACATCCGTACGATGCCAGCAGGCAGCACCACCCTTGACTTTGCTTTCAGCATCCATACGTTTGTCGGCAGCCATTGCATTGGCGCAAAGGTGAACCACAAATTGGTGCCCATCAGTTATAAGCTGAACAGTGGTGACCAGGTGGAGATTCTTACTTCCAAGTCGGTGCATCCCACCCGTGAATGGCTGAATATAGCTACGACTGCTAAGGCAACGACCAAGATTCTTTCTATCCTTCGGAAGGAAGAACGTGAATTGCGCAAGAAGGGCGAACAGGAATTGGATGAGTTTTTGGAGAAGAATGACATCATCAGAGATTCTTTGATTGTTGATAAGTTGACTTCCTTCCATCAGTTGTCGAAGCCGGACGCCTTGTATGTCGCTATAGGTGAAGGCAAGGTAAAACTCGGACGTGCTGATTTAGACATGCTGAAAGGGAAGGGCGAGACGGGTGGATGGAAGAAACTGTTCTCTTTCGGAAAGAAGACAGCGAAGCAAGTTGTAAAGAAAAAGAATACAGTGGGTCCTGATTTCGACAGGAAACAGACCCTTTCCTTGACCGAAGAAACAGTTCAGAACAATTATACGCTGTGTGATTGTTGCAAGCCGATTCCAGGTGATGTGGTGATGGGCTATATTGATGATGACAAACACATCATCATTCATAAGTTGCAATGTCCCAATGCTGAGAAACTGAAGGCGAATCACGGCAATCGGGTGTTGGCTGCGAAATGGGAGATGAGTCGCATGTCTTTGTTCCCTGTCTCCATCCATGTGAAGGGCTTTGACAAATTGGGACTTCTCCATGAGATGACGCAAGTGATATCCCAGTTACACGGCGTTAATATCCGTAAGTTGGAAGTGGAATGCGATGATGGCATCTTTGAGTGTATGGTGCAGATGTATGTACATGACACAAAAGAGGTGGATGATATCATAGGAGGACTTCGTGAAATACAGGACGTGAAGGAAGCCTCTCGTATATAAACAAATATAAAAACAGGAAAGGCAATAATATGAACAGGAAAGGCAATAATATGAATATGAAATACGTTATAATGTGTGTGATGGGTATGGCTGTTTCACTCAGCGGTCTTGCACAAAGAATCTCCTTTGACAAGACGCTCGTGAATGCAGGCTCTACCATCTGGAAGAAACCTGTGACAGCGGTGTTTAAGTTTACGAACAAGGACAAGTCCCCGTTGTTGATTAGGGATGTAGATGCAGGATGTGGATGCCTGACAACAAGGTGGACGAGAGAGCCTTTGATGAAAGGTGATGATGGTGAGATAAGCATTACGTATGACGCCATGATGCTGGGACATTTTGATCGGTACATCGATGTCTATACGAATGCGGGCGAAAAACCTGTGCGCATTCGTATGAAAGCTTTGGTGAACAATGGAGAGAAGAAAACGTTGGAGGAACTCTATCCCTACAGTATCGATGACATCTTGTTGAGCACCAACAATGTGGAGTTCATGGATGTGAGTTCGGGCGATTCAGTCAAGGCAGAGATTGAACTGTTGAACAATGGGGAGACGGTTTATACGCCAATGCTGATGCACCTTCCTGCTTACATTACGGCAGAATACCAGCCAGAGATGATTGCACGTGGTCGTCGGGGAAAGATTGAGTTGACGTTGCACAGCGACAAGTTGCAAGACTTGGGTCTGAACCAGACAAGCATTTATTTGGCACGCTTCTCGGGTGATAAGGTGGGTTCCAACAATGAAATTGCGGTGTCTGCTGTGCTCTTGCCGGATTTGCATTTTGCTGAAGAATTTACCCGGAAACCTAATTTCCAGATTTCCACCACCGAACTGCACATCGGGAAGTTGGGTAAGAAGACCAAGTTGACAGGTCATGTAAAGTTGAGCAATAAGGGAGCAGGAGTGCTGAAACTGAACAAGATACAGGCATTCAACCAAGCCATTACGGTGTCGTTGCCTAAGACGGAGTTGCAGCCAGGTGAGGAGGTGAAGATGAGTGTGACAGTCAATGCAAAGTTCTTGGGAATGTCTAAGGCACAACCTCGTGTGTTGATTATTACGAACGACACCAAGAAACCGAAAGAAGTGGTGAATGTACATTTTGAGAAATAGAAAAAGAAGATGATGGAACATCCTGAAAACAGCGCTGAATATGCAGGCTTGCAAGTGAATGCAGGTGTGGCACAGCCATCCATAGTGAACCCCTATCTGAAACAGATGAGGAAGAAGAGGCAGAAGTTATACACTCCTGCCGAATATGTTGATGGCATCTTGAAGGGGAATGTGAGCATGTTGAGTCAGGCCGTCACGCTGATTGAGAGTGTGTTGCCTGAACATCAGACGATTGCACAAGAGGTGATTGAGAAGTGCCTTCCATATTCTGGCAATTCCGTGAGGATAGGTATCAGTGGTGTGCCAGGTGCAGGTAAATCCACCAGCATCGATGCTTTTGGTGTGCATTTGTTGGAGAACTATGGAGGGAAATTGGCGGTCTTGGCCATTGACCCTTCTTCCGAGAAGACCAAGGGAAGTATTTTGGGTGACAAGACACGCATGGAGAAATTGGCGGTGCATCCCAAGTCGTTCATTCGTCCAAGTCCGACGGCAGGTAGTTTGGGTGGTGTGGCTCGCAAGACACGTGAGACCATCATCTTGTGCGAAGCGGCTGGCTATGACAACATCTTTGTTGAGACCGTGGGTGTTGGACAGAGTGAGACGGCTTGTCATTCTATGGTCGATTATTTCCTGCTGATTCAGTTGGCAGGCACGGGCGATGAATTGCAAGGCATCAAGCGAGGCATCATGGAGATTGCTGATGGCATCGTCATCAACAAGGCAGATGGAAGCAATGTGGACAAGGCAGAATTGGCGGCTTCCCATTTCAGAAATGCGCTCCACCTCTTTCCTGTGCCTGATAGTGGTATTGTACCCGAAGTCATGTGCTATTCGGGTTTCTACGAATTACACATTGATGAAGTGTTGGAGATGATTTTCCGATACATCCGTCAGGTGAAGGAGAATGGCTATTTCCAGTATCGCAGGAATGAGCAATCCAAATACTGGATGTATGAGAGTATCAATGAACATTTGAGGAATAGTTTCTATTATAATCCATCCATCAAGCAAATGATAGGCAATATGGAGAAAGAAGTGTTGGGAGGACAGATTACGTCATTTGTGGCAGCCAAGAAACTGTTAGACACCTATTATGAGACGATTAAATAGACACATTATTTGTTTGGTATTCCTTTCTTTTGCCACTTGTATGTGCGCACAGGAAGGGAAGATGGGGTATCAGTTCCTGAACATCCCTGTCAGTGCGCATTCTGCTGCATTGGGAGGTGCCAATATCAGCATCATTGAGGATGATGCCAGTATGATGTGGACAAACGCAGCCTTGCTTACGAATGTGTCTGACAACAGCATCTTGCTGGGCTATAATTCTTATATCCGTTCCAGCCACTTGATGTCGGCTGGTTACACGAAGGCGATTGGAGAGAGAGGCACATGGGCATTGGGTGCTCAGATGTTGGATTATGGTAAGATGGATGAGACGGATGAACAGGGTTCTGTTGTAGGAAGTTTTTCTGCCAAAGACTTGAATTTCCAGACATCCTATTCTTATATGTTGAGCGATTACTGGAGCGGTGCCATCACGGCGAAGGTCTTGATAAGCAACTACGCCAACTATTCCAGCACGGCTTTGGGGGCAGATTTGGCGTTGAACTATTTTGATGAGGTACACGGTTTCTCATTCTCTGCTGTCGGACGAAATCTTGGCGGTCAAGTCAAGTCTTTATACGATGATGGTGTCAAAGAATCCATGCCTTTTAATTTGGCTTTCGGCTTGAGTAAAGACTTTGCCAATGCTCCTTTGCGGGTGTCGTTGACAGCTGACGATGTAACGCATTGGGATGATGTGAAGTTCATTCAGCATTTTGTGTTGGGTATGGACATATTTCCTTCCAGCAACACATGGGTGGCATTAGGCTATAATTTCCGTCGGGCACATGAAATGAAGGTGGCTGACAAGAGCAATTGGGCTGGCTTCAGCATCGGAGCAGGTTTGAATGTGAAGAAATTCAAGGTGGGTGTTGCCTATGGAAACTACCATGTTGCGGCATCCTCCTTCTTGATAAATGCAGGTTTTTCATTATGAAGAAGATTATTATTGCGATAGATGGCCATTCGAGCTGTGGTAAAAGCACGATGGCGAAGCAATTGGCAAAAGACATCGGTTATGTGTATGTGGACACAGGAGCCATGTACCGTGCCGTGACACTATATGCCATGCGGAATGGTATGTATCCTGATGCAGGCATTCAGGAAGAGGAACTGAAGGCAGCTGTTGATGCTGGTAAGATTCAGATATCTTTCAAATTCAATGCAGAGACGGGACGTCCCGATACCTATTTGAATGGTGAGAAGGTGGAAGATGAGATTCGTCAGATGGAGGTGAGTAACAGGGTAAGTCCTGTGGCAGCCTTACCGTTTGTTCGTGCTTTGTTGACACAACAGCAGCAGGAGATGGGTAAAGAGAAGGGCATCGTGATGGATGGAAGAGATATTGGTACAGCAGTTTTTCCACAAGCAGAGATGAAAGTGTTCGTTACGGCATCGGCAAGAGTGCGTGCTCAACGTCGCTTTGATGAACTGATGGGCAAGGCGAAGACGCAGGAAGAATTGGCAGCCCTTAACTATGAGGAAGTGCTGAAGAATGTGGAGGAGCGTGATTATATCGATTCTCACCGAGAAGTGGCGCCCTTGCGACAAGCAGAAGACGCGTTGGTGCTCGATAACTCTGACATGACACGCGAGGAACAGAGTGCCTGGCTGTTGGCAAAGTATCAGGAAATTGTGGCGAAATGCTGATAGAGATTGATGAAGGGTCGGGTTTCTGCTTTGGTGTGACGACAGCCATCAAGAAAGCAGAAGAGGAATTGGCAAAGAGTGGTTCACTCTATTGCCTCGGTGACATCGTGCATAATGGTCGTGAGGTGGAGCGCCTGAAGAAGATGGGACTGACGACGGTGGAGCATGATGACCTTGACTCTTTACATGACATCAAGATGCTTCTTCGTGCTCATGGTGAACCTCCCCAGACCTACATGAAAGCAAAAGAGCAGAACATCCGTGTGATTGATGCCACCTGTCCTGTGGTGCTCAACTTGCAGAAACGCATCCGCAAGGCATACGAAGCAGGTGGACAGATTGTTATCTATGGAAAGAATGGTCATGCAGAGGTAGTGGGATTGGTGGGACAGACGGACGGTACTGCCATTGTCATTGAGAATATGAGCGATGCCAAGAAACTGGATTTGAGTCGTGATATTCAATTGTTTTCACAGACGACAAAATCTCTGGAAGGGTTCCGTGAGATTGTTAGTTACATTGAGAAGAACATGAAGGAGGGAGCGCACTTTCAGTATTTTGACACTATCTGCCGTCAGGTGGCGAACCGTATTCCTCACATCATGGAGTTTGCCTCCCGTCACGGAGTGATTCTCTTTGTATGCGGTAAGAAAAGTTCTAATGGGAAAGTGCTGTACAACCAGTGTTTATCCGTCAACCCGAACACCTATATGATTGATTCCCCTTCTGAAATCGACTTCAAGTGGTTCGAGGGATTTGATTCGGTGGGTATCTGTGGAGCGACAAGCACCCCTAAGTGGTTGATGGAAGAGTGTAAACAAAAGATAGAGAATGAAGAAGCTTGACTACGAAATCATAGAGTTGCCAAAGATTGTTGACCCGCGTGGCAATTTGACTGTGGCAGAGCAGATGAAGAACGTGCCGTTCGACATCAAGCGCGTCTATTGGACTTACGATGTGCCTGGTGGTGAGAGTCGTGGAGGTCATGCACACAAAAATCTTTACCAATTGGTGGTGGCAATGAGTGGCAGTTTCACAGTTACTCTCGATAATGGCGAAGAGCGTGCGACCATCCTGCTCAATCATCCTTGGCAGGGATTGCTCATCAAACCAGGCATGTGGCGAACTCTGGACGATTTTTCCTCGGGTGCCGTGTGTATGGTGCTGGCTTCCGAACTTTTTGAAGAAGATGATTATATCTACGATTACGAAGAGTTCTTAAATTATAAAAGATGTTCGAAATAAGAAGATATACTCCCGCAGATAAATCGCTATGGGACAAATATGTGGCGAAGGCACGGAATGCGACATTCCTGTTCTTTCGTGACTATATGGACTATCATAGTGATCGCTTCGAAGACCATTCGCTGCTGTTCTTCGTGGGAAATCGTCTTCACTCCATTTTGCCTGCCAATATTGTAGGTTCAACCCTCTATTCTCATCAGGGATTGACTTATGGAGGACTGCTGATGGACGCAGAGGTTACTGCAGCAGACGTCATCCAATTGTTTAAGGAACTCAATGCCTATCTGTGCCAATGTGGCATTCGCAAGGTGGTCTATAAGCCCGTTCCGTGGGTGTATCATCAGTTGCCTTCCGAAGAAGACCTCTATCCGCTTTTCTGGATATGTAAGGCACGTTTGGTCACACGTGACATTGGCACAACCATCTTCCTGCAACAACGTCTGCGTTGGCGTAAAGACCGTAGAAGACGTTTACGTCGGGCACAAGAAGCAGGGGTGGAGGTAGTGCGTACCAATGATTTCGCTCCTTTCTGGAAAGTGCTTGAAGAGAATCTGATGAATCGCCATCAAGTACATCCCGTGCATTCCCTGCAAGAGATGGAACTGCTTCATGAGCGTTTCCCTGAGAACATCATTCAATACAATGCCTTGCTCAATGGACAAGTGGTGGCTGGCATGACCTTCTATGTGACTCCCCAAGTGGTGCATGGTCAGTATTGCTCTTCTAATGACATCGGAAAAGAGTGTGGGGCAGTGGATGCCATTCACGATTATGTGATGCACCACGAGTATCCCGATTACCTCTATATGGATTTTGGACGTTCTACCGAAGGCGATGGTTCCGTCCTAAATGAAGGTTTGGTGTCACAGAAAGAAGGGTTTGGTGGACGGACAATTTGTTATGACACTTACGAATGGGACGTATGAATATACCCTATCTTGATTTGAAAGCGGTGACGGCTCTGCATGGTGAGGAGATTCAGACAGCTGTGGCAGAGGTGGTAGGTGGCGGTTGGTACCTGCAAGGGGCGGCTGTGCAGCAATTCGAACAGCATTATGCTGCCTACATCGGCACGCGGTACTGTGTGGGAGTGGCAAACGGACTTGATGCACTCACTCTTACTCTGAGGGCATACAAGGAAATGGGTCGGATAGGAGAGGGGGATGAAGTGCTCGTTCCCGCCAACACTTTTATTGCCACCGTTTTGGCTATCACAGAGAATGGATTGAAGCCCGTTTTCATAGATGTCGATGCAGATACGCTTGACCTCAACCTTGACCAATTGCAGCAATCCCTCACTTCCAAGACAAAAGCCCTGATGCTCGTTCACCTCTATGGTCGCTGCACCTATAACGAATCCATCCGTTCCCTTTGTCAAGAGAATGGCTTGTTGCTTATCGAAGACAATGCACAGGCACATGGATGTACCTACCAGCATCAAAAGACAGGTTCTTTGGGTGATGTTGCTTGTCACAGCTTCTATCCGGGCAAGAATCTTGGTGCTTTAGGTGATGGAGGAGCGGTGACCACAGATGATGAAGAGTTGGCACAAATCATCCGTTCCATTGCCAACTATGGTTTTGAGAAGAAATATGTAGCTGCCTATAAGGGAAGAAACAGTCGTTTGGATGAAGTGCAGGCAGCTGTGCTCGATGTGAAGCTTCGTTATCTGGATGAGGATAATGACCGAAGGCAAGCTATTGCAAATGCCTATTATGCTCATATTCAGCATGAAGCGATACACATGCCCAGTTTGATGGAGGCAGGCACAAATGTCTATCACATCTTTCCTGTCTTCACCCCTCATCGCGATGCCCTTCAGCACTACCTGCAAGAAAAAGGCATTCACACCCTCATTCATTACCCTGTTCCTCCCCATCAGCAAACCTGCTATAGGGAATACAACCACCTCACACTTCCCGTCACCGAGCGGCTTGCGCGTGAAGAATTGAGTCTTCCTCTCCATCCCGCTTTGACCGACATCGAAGTTTCCTACATCATCGAAACCCTCAACTCTTTTCACCCCATTGTCAATAATTAAAACTCAACAATATAAATTATGGCAGAAATCAAAACAATCGGAATTGTCACTTCGGGCAATGATGCCCCTGGCATGAACAGCGCTATTCGCGCCGTCACACGTGCTGCTATCTACAACGGGCTTAAAGTGAAAGCCGTTCTTCATGGATACAAGGGGCTCATCGAAGGTGACATCGTCGAGTTTGAAACCCAGAGCGTCAGCAATATCATTCAGTATGGCGGCACCATCCTCAAATCTTCCCCGTCAAAAGAGTTCAAGAACCCAGAAGGACGAAAGCAGGCACATGAGAATCTTGTGAAGGAAGGTATTGACGCCTTGATTGTGATAGGTGGTGATGGCACCATTCAGGGTGCACGCATCTTTGCGCAGGAATTTAACTATCCCTGCATCGCCATCCCTGCCACCATCGACAATAACCTCTGTGGCACTGACACCACTATTGGCTATGACACGGCACTCAACACCATCATGCAGACGGTTGATAAAATCCGTGACACAGCCACCAGTCACGAACGTCTTTTCTTTGTCGAAGTGATGGGCGATGGTGCAGGTTTCCTTGCGCTCAACAGTGGCATCGCAGCAGGTGTGGAAGAAGCCATCGTGCCCACAGTGGAAGTGGAAGATGAACAGCTTCGTCATTTCATTCAGCAGGGATTCCGCAAGACCAAGGGAAGTGCCATTGTACTTGTGGCTGCCAACGAACAGACAGGAGGAGCTATGCACTATGCCGAACTCGCCAAGAGTCAACACCCCGATCTTGATGTGCGTGTTTCCATTGTAGGTCATGCTCAACGTGGAGGACATCCCACTGCTCACGACCGCATCATAGCCAGCCGCATGGGAGCCGCTTCCATTCAAGCCATCCTCAAAGGACTTCGCAATGTGATGGTCGGTATTGACAACGATGAAATCGTCTATGTCCCCTTCTCTCGTGCTATCAAGGAAAACCGTGCCATTGACCGCAACCTCCTTGACATCCTTCACAATATCTCCATTTGAGAAGGAGACGGCGTTTTATCGCTGATAACAGAAATAGTGTTTACGGATTTTTTTAGAGGCAAGCGATGTGCTCAGCATGTCGCTTGCTTCTGTTAGGTCGCGTGTGGTGCCGTCGTTGAAGCGGATTTCTATTTGGTCATCATCGAGGCTGTACATGTCTTTTCCCACTTCGATGTTGGAAATGAGGTAGTTGGCATCGTCGAGGGAGATGTGGTATCGTTGTGCCAATTCTGCGAGCTTTTTCTGTTTGTGCTCGTCGGAGAAGGGTTCGTCGCTCATCTCCACCTTGAAGATGTTGCGGTTGATGAAATCTTTGGCGAGCAGGGAGAGGATGGGGTCGGGATGGTCGCACCACACCTTCATGGCTGACCAGATGTCGTTGTCGTCAAGGGTCAGATAATGGCGCAAGCAATCAGGATTGCTGAAAAATGCGTTGCGGTCGATGTTGTTGTAGAGGAAGAAACGAAGGGCAGGGGAGGCGAAGAGTTCCGTGCCTTCATGTGCCAGTTGTTTGGCACGTAGGAGGGCGTTAATCATCACGTGCTCGGCAGCTACAGAGGTCTTGTGCAGATACACCTGCCAATACATGAGACGGCGGCTGACGAGGTAGTTCTCGATGGAGTAGATGCCTTTCTTGTCCACCACCAGTTGGTCATCCACCATATCGAGCATGTCGATGATGCGTGAGGAACCGATGTTGGCTTCGTTCACCCCCGTGAAGAAGGCATCGCGCTTGAGGTAGTCAAGCCTGTCCATGTCGAGTTGTGAGGAGATGAGCTGGTGGAGGAAGCGTTTGGGGTATTCGTCCTTGAAAATCTTGATGGCGAGAGAGAGTTGTCCGCGAAACTCGTCATTCATCTGTTCCATCACCATCAACGAGATGTCCTCATGGTTCACACCGCTGATGAGGGTGTGCTCCAGCACATGACTGAACGGGCCATGTCCGATGTCGTGCAAGAGGATGGCTGCCTGCACCGCTTCTGCCTCGCTGTCGAAGATGAAGTGTCCTTTCTGTTGCAGGGAAAAGATAGCCTTTCCCATCAGGTGGAAAGCACCCAACGAATGCTGAAAACGGGTGTGTTGCGCTCCGGGATAGACGATGTTGGCACCCCCCAGTTGCTTGATGCGGCTGAGGCGGTAGAAGGCTGGATGGCTCACAATGTCGAACAACAAGCCGCGAGGCACGCGGATGAAGCCGAACACGGGGTCGTTGATGATTTTAGCATTTTGCATACGGCGAAGTGTTAAAGCGAAAGTGATTTAACAACGAACTTCATCTTTTCAACAATTATTTTTCAACAACGAATTTTACGAATTAGACGAATTTTTTGAAGGTGGTAATGCACCTTCGGTGCGACGAATGAAAACGAATGGCATTCGTGCTATTCGATGTCGCTTGCGACATGAGGCCGTTCCGTATGGCAAATTCGTTTCATTTGTGAAATTCGTTGTTAAAAAAATCCGTTGTTGAAAAAGTCATTTGAGCAGCTTTGCCATTTGCTCTGCCACCTTTTTCGCTTCCTCGCCTGCCACTTCGGCAAACTTTTCGGTCTTGTCGGCATAGATGATGGCGCGTGAGGAGTTGACGATGAGGCCGCAATCCTTGGTCATGCCATACTTGCACACTTCTTCAAGGCTGCCGCCCTGTGCACCGATGCCGGGAACGAGCAGGAAATGGTCGGGAGCAATCTTGCGGATGTCCTCAAACATCTGGCCTTGTGTGGCACCTACGACATACATCATGTTGTCGGCGTTGCCCCATTCCTGACTCTTCTTCAGCACTTTCTCAAAGAGACGTTCGCCGTTAGCATCTGTAGTCAGTTGGAAATCGTGGCTGCCCTTGTTGGAGGTGAGTGCAAGAAGAATCACCCATTTGCCTTCATATTGCAAGAAAGGAGTCACGCTGTCCTCGCCCATGTAGGGAGCCACCGTGAGGGCATCGAGGTTGATCTCCTCGAAGAAGGTGCGGGCATACATCGCGCTGGTGTTGCCGATGTCGCCACGTTTGGCATCAGCAATGATGAAGTGCTGGGGATAGTTCTTGTTGAGGTATGTGATGGTCTTCTCAAACGAAATCCAGCCCTTCACGCCCATGCTCTCGTAGAAAGCGAGGTTGGGTTTGTATGCCACGCAGTAAGGTGCGGTGGCATCGATGATGGCCTTGTTGAAGGTGAAGATGGGGTCTTCTTCCTTCAGCAGGTGCTCTGGAATCTTCTTGATGTCGGTGTCGAGACCTACACACAGGAAGGTCTTCTTCGTGAAAATCTGGTTGATGAGTTCTTTGCGTGTCATATATTCTTGATGTTTTAGTTATTTCTTTTGTAGGACGAAACCCGTGACGTCAACCATGATGCTCTCGACCTTGTTCGTGCGAGAGTCGTTCAATGGGCTGATGCTGAAATGGGTCACCATGTATATATTGTGATTCGATGCACAAGGCAATGGGAAAGGCGCTGGCATAGAGTGTTCGTGAGCACGGAGTGTGTCGAGATTGACGAAGACGGTGTCAAGGGCTTCGCCTCTGAATTCAGCGACTAACTGAACGATGTTCTGGTTGGGAGGAACTGTGACAGTCGGCGTGTAAACCCTGAATATCTTTTCGTATCCCTCTGATATGTCGATGGCAAAGTCCTCACAGCCGTTGCCGATATAGTAATTTTCTAAGATTGTTGATTGAGACGGTGTGTCGCTGAGGAAGTCGTAGTAGAAGTAAACCTCTGTGGTGTCCTTCACGTAGGCATCCGTGTAGTGGCTTCCGAAATATTCCCTCATGTATCTCATCTTGTCGTTCAGCTCGACAGCCTCCTCCTTGGTCAGGATGTGGAGG
>JAEEGL014347555.1_pt1 | contig 17643 bp, 14 predicted proteins | sample 9134231 | NCBI WGS metagenome assembly JAEEGL01 (sample SAMN16246548, study PRJNA631951) | gut metagenome | biome: gut microbiome; feature: rumen; material: fiber-attached | host: Bos | place: Iran: Karaj | collected 2018-10 | reverse complement strand
GTATGTGGTATGAACAGCCTAAGAGCGCATGGGATAAAGTAAAAGGTGTGAGAAGGATCGAACGCCCGTCGGCCCTTGACTACATGGAACATATTTTTGACAGCTTTGTGGAAGCACATGGTGACCGCTGTTTTGCCGATGATCCCGCAATAGTGGGAGGCATAGCGTTTATCGAGGATCAGCCTCTTACCGTGATAGCAGACGTACGTGGTTCCACATTCAAAGAGTGCCAGATGCGTAATTTCGGTATGCCCAAACCGGAAGGTTACCGCAAGGCGCTGCGATTGATGAAGCAGGCAGAGAAGTTTAACCGTCCTGTTATCAGTTTTGTAAATACCAGCGGTGCATTCTGCGGGATCGATGCAGAGGAGCGCGGTCAGGGAGAGGCTATAGCGCGCAGTCTTATGGAAATGTCTGCGCTGAAGGTACCGGTACTCTGCATACTCATAGGAGAAGGCGGAAGCGGCGGTGCCCTGGCCACAGCAGTCGGAAATGAAGTATGGATGCTTGAAAACGCAACATATTCCATACTGTCACCGGAAGGTTTTGCATCGATATTATGGAAAGATGCTACCAGGGCAAAGGAAGCCAGCGAAGTGATGAACATCACTGCGCAGGATCTGAAGAGGCTTGGTGTTATAGAAGAGATAATCCCGGAGTTTGGCGGTGCGGGAAAAGATACGGCACAGGCTATAGGCGAATACCTTAAAGAAAAGATCAGGGAGTTTCTCAGATCATATGAAGGTATGGAGCCTGAAGAGATCGCGCGTAAGCGTTATGAGCGGTTCAGGGTATTTTAAGAAATGCCTTTCCAAGAAGGAGATCATTGATGACTATCAGGATAAGCGGTACCGGCAGTGCTCTGCCGGAAAAGATACTGATAAATAAAGAACTGGAGAAAACGGTAGATACTTCCGATGAATGGATACGTGAGCGTACGGGGATCGCTCAGAGACATATAGCGGAGAAGGAAACTGTAGGATCACTGGCTGCAGCGGCATGTGCAGAGGCACTTAAAGATGCCGGGAAGAGTGCGGAGGATGTTGAACTGATACTTGTGGCCAGTACTTCATCGGAAATGCTGCTGCCCTGCACTGCAGCACAGGTGCAGAGTGCGATAGCTGCAGTGAATGCTGCGGCTTTTGATATTAATGCTGCATGCTCGGGATTTTTATTCGCGCTGCAGACAGCGAATGCATACATCACATCGGGAATGTATAAAAATGCGCTGGTGGTGGGCTCTGAAGTACTGTCGCGTATCGTTAACTGGCAGGACAGAAGTACCTGTGTACTTTTCGGAGACGGTGCGGGTGCTGTTTTCGTCGAAGAATGCAGCATGGAAGGGCAGGGAGTGCTTGGCATGCGGCAGGGAAGTGACGGCAGCCGCGGAGCAGTTCTTTCGTGCAGGGCAGGACATTTTGCGGATGCAGCCACGGGGCAGTTTATCTGTAACGATGCCTTCATACATATGGACGGAAGCGAAGTTTATCGTTTTGCGGTACGTACGGTACCGGAATGTATTGAGCGTACGCTTAAGGATGCAGGACTTACTGCGCAGGATATCGATCTTTACATCCTGCATCAGGCAAACATCAGGATCATTGAATCGATAGCAAAAAGACTTGGCGTAGAGATGGGGCGTTTCGCATATAACCTGGACCGGGTCGGTAATACATCATCGGCAGCCATTCCGCTGTTGCTTGATGAATTGAATAAATGTGGTAAAATTAAAAAGGGCTCAAGGCTTGTATTGTCGGGATTTGGCGCAGGCCTTACCTACGGCGCGTGTGTTATGCGCTGGTAATGTGGTGCTCTTTAAAAAGCGAGGGAGAAAGCATGGCAAAGAGAAATACCGTGGCGCTTAACGAACTGCTGGTCAATCTGTTCAACAGAGTGATGGATGCGGAATCCAAGGCTGTGATCACGGAGGAATTCCGTGACATAACAAATAATGATATGCATATCATGGAAGCGATCGGCATAGGGGAACCACAGAATATGTCCGCTATCGCGGCAAAGCTTTTTGTGACGGTGGGGACGCTGACCGTTAATATGAACAGCCTGGAGAAGAAAGGATATATAGAGAGAAAACGCAGTACGGAGGATAAGCGTGTAGTATTTGTAACCCTCACGGAAAAAGGAAGGAAAGCTTTTTTTCATCACCGTGATTTCCATAAAGCCATGATCCATGCCGCTGTAAGGGGGCTGGAACAGGATGAGATGGAAGCACTGATGAACTGTCTTTCCAAGCTTAATGCGTTTTTTGAGAGCAAACAGAAATGACCGGACAGACAAAAGGGTCATTTCCCGTACATTGAAGGTGAGATATTATAATAGCTTTTGAACGCATGGGTGAAATGCTCCGGCGATGAATAGCCGAGTTCGTAAGCAACAGAGGCAATGCTTTTGCCGGCTTCCTGTAATAAGATGCAGGCGGCCGACATGCGGGCCTCTTTTTTCTTTTGAAGAAAAGTCTTGTTGTAATGCTGTTTAAGAAGCCGTTCCGTCTGGCGCCGGCTTAAGCTCAGAAGTCCGGATAAGCTGTCAAGGGTTATATCACGGTAGTTGTATAAAAAAGCTTCCTCGATGATAAGATAGGTCTGGTCGTCGGGGGAGTGAAAAGCAGCGGCACTTTCGTTTGCCGCACCGTCTGCCGTGGTTAGATAGAGTCTTGATACCATAACGATCAGTTCTTCAAGAAGGGCCGAAAGCATCAGCTGCTGACCGTCCGGATTCTGTTCGAGTTCGTACGTCATTCTTTTCATCAGATCATAGAAATCAATACCTGCGGTACCGAAATAAAAAGACTGCTGCAGAAAACGCTTAAGAAGCCTGCTTTTAGTACCGTTACGGGGCAGCCTTACTTTAAGATAAACCCCATATTCACGCATAGGATCATCAGGGTCGGGGATCTGTTCGTGCATAACCTGCGGACCGGTCATAAAGAAAGTACCCGGAGTGATACTGTAAGCAGCATCATCAGCGATCAGTGTCCCGCAGCCGTATGAAATGTAATGCAGCTCGTAGCTGTTGCGGCTGTGGCTGTGTTTCGGGATCGTATTAAGCATCTGTTCGTTGCTTATGCTCAGGACATTGAAGGTAACATCATCCATTGTAAAGCTGAGACTTAAGTTACGGTATTTCATAAAAACTCCCGCTCCGGATCACGGATAATAATAGCAGAAAAATGTCTGCATAAAAGCATCTGCATGCTATATGTTAGCTTTTGGTGCCGGTATCTGTCAAGAATAATCTGCGAAAAGGCGACATATAATGTCAAAACAGGGCACATGCTCCACTTTGCCTTGGCAGGTATGAAGAGTAAAATGATATTGATCTGACGGATCATCACGTATCAGATCATACTTAATGTCAGGAAAAGAGGTATATGCGGATGATAGTTAAGGGAACATATTTTCAGAATGATCCCGATAAGCCGTTGGTATACGGTGATGTTGAGATCGAAAACGTGCGCCGCAGGAGACTGCGCGGTGAGGAAGAAAAAGATGGCGTGCTCTGTGAACCTGTAATGGTCGGATTCTGCGGCACGGATAATGAACTGATGAACATGGGAAGCAAAGGACTCTTAGGTCCCAAGTTCCCGAAAGGGCGCAACCGTCTTATCAACGGACATGAGGGTATCGTCTGGGTCCCTTCGGAAAATCGCTTTGCCATCGTGCTTATCCGCGGCGGTGACAGCTGGGATCCAACACGCTATACCGAAGATGAAACATATTTTGAATACGGCTGCGACGGTGCAGACGGCTTATTCTGTGACAAACAGTATTTTAACCCGGATATGCTTCTGCGCATACCCGACGGTTATGTAAAAGACGGAAAGCTTGATCTTTCGTTTGCAAAAAAAATGGTATTTCCCGATCCTTTTGCGTGCATGCTTTTCCAGCTTGAGAGGATGGAGGATCTGGGAAGCGCACATAATTTCCGCAGGACCATGAAAAGGCTGGGCTGTTCCGAACAGGAGGCGCGTGATACGGCAAAGGAAGAGATCTTTGAGCGTACCGTTATCTTCGGGCTTGGGACAACGGGCATGTTCATCGGTGATCTGATACTTAAGGCGCACAAAAACGCTAATGTACTTTTTGTGGCAAGAAGCAGTGAGGATTCACCCAAGGTAAGCTTTGCCCTGCGACAGACAAATGCGCAGTATCTCCGTAATACTTTTGATAGCGAAGAAGATCTTGCGAAAGCGATAGTGGAGCGTATGGGCGGACGCTCAACGCTGTTTATAGGTGTCAGCGGAGGCAATTCAGAGCACAGGATCGCATTTGAGCATAAGGTGCTGGGCTGCAACGGTATCTACAACAGCTTCTCATTGGGGCCTGATATATCGTTTGATACGATGCCTTTTGGTTTTGAGAATCATCTGATATTCGGATCGATCAACTTCAGGCAGGATCATATGGAGAAGGCGATAGAGCTGCTTGCAAAGAGCAGCTATGACGAGATAGTTGAACTGATAGATCGTGACGAATTCACAAAAGATCCGATCGGAGCTTATAAAAACCGCATATATTCAAAAGGTGCGCCGATGAAAACGGCTGTGGTATGGAATCCGGAGTATGTGGATATGCAGTCCGCACGAACCTGATGGGACAGTGTTTAACAAAAAAAAGCACGGAATTGTACAGATCATAAAGAACGGAGAGATAAGAATATGAAAACAGTAATGATAGATGAACCTTTTAAGATACATGTGGGCGAAACGGATATGCCCAAGCCCGGGGAAGGAGAGGCGCTTCTTAAGGTAATGTACGGCGGGATATGCGGTGCTGATGTGGCCAGTTACATAGGCAATCAGCCTTTTACCACTTATCCAAGGATCCCGGGACATGAGTTCAGTGCACAGATCGTATCTGTGCCCGAAAACGACAGAGGCCTTAAAGCCGGAGATATAGTGACAGCCAATCCGTATTTTAATTGCGGGGAGTGCTATTCCTGCCGCAGGGGATTTGTCAATTGCTGCACTGACAACCAGACCATGGGTGTGCAGAGGGACGGGGCTTTCCGTGAATATATAGTGATGCCGCTTGAGAGGATATATGACGGAAAAGGACTCTCAGCAAAAGAACTTGCACTGGTTGAGCCCTTTACCATAAGTTATCACGCCTTGCACCGGGCAGAAGTCAAACCCGGAGATAATGTGCTGATAGTCGGTGCCGGCCCGATCGGACTGTTTGCGCTGATCGCGGCAAAAGCTCAGGGAGCTAAAGTATATTCGGCAGATATCTTACCCGGAAGACTTGAAAAAGCACTTCACTTTGGTGCCGATGGCGTGATAAACTCGAAAGAAAAAGATATACGTGAAGAGGCGATGCGCATCACCGGAGGCAATGGCTTTGATGTGTGCGTGGAAGCCTGCGGACAGTCGGTGACATTTTTATCATGTATAGACTGTGCGGCATTCGCAGCCAATATAATCCTGATCGGAAACGGTAAGAAGGAGACTACATTCCTGCATTCGGTCCTGCTAAAGAAGGAGCTCAATGTATTCGGAAGCCGCAATTCCTATCCACGGGATTTCCGCGCGGTGATCGACCTTATAGCATCCGGGGAGGTCAATGTACTGGATATGGTAAGCGATATATATCCTATAGAGCGTGCGGATGAGGCATTTAAGGCTTTGGCAGACAATGACGGCAGCCTGGCTAAAGTACTTATCAATATCGGTGATAAATAAAAGCAAACGGCATATCCTGCCGCATGTCCGTGGCGGATACAAACAAAAAAAGGCGGTGAATGAAATGGCAATGACAGAATACAAAGAGAGGATCATACAATTCGGAGAAGGCGGTTTTCTCCGCAGTTTCGTGGATGTTTTTATACATAAGATGAACGAGCAGGGACTCTACGACGGGAAAGCCGTTGTGGTACAGCCTATCGCCAAGGGACTGATACCGGTGATAAATGAGCAGAACGGCGTATATCACCAGTTCCTGCGCGGTATAGATGAAGGCCGGGTTATAGATGAGTGTATAGAAGTACATTCCATATCACGCGGTGTGGATCCCTATACCGATTATGATGAATACTTAAAACTGGCACGGGATCCGGATATGCAGATCATTATATCGAATACTACAGAGGCCGGTATAGAGTATCTGGGAACGGAGAAGATAACGGATGCTCCTCCCAGGTCCTTCCCCGCAAAACTCACGGCTCTTTTGTATGAACGTTATAAGGCAGGACTGGGAGGCTTTGCCATACTTTCGTGTGAGCTTATAGACAATAACGGAAAAGAGCTTTTATCGTGCGTGCTTAAGTATGCAAAACTCTGGGAACTGCCGGAAGGATTCAGCAAATGGGTAGAGACTGAAAATGACTTCTGTAACACTTTGGTGGACCGTATCTGTACGGGATATCCCAAGGATGAAGTGGAGGCGCTTACAGAGCGTCTCGGATGCAATGATAAACTGATGAATACAGCCGAGATCTTTCACCTGTGGGTTATCGAGGGACATCATGAGGATATCTTCCCGCTTAAGAAAGCAGGAATAAATGTTATCTGGACCGATGATGTTAAGCCGTACAAAAAAAGAAAGGTACGCATCTTAAACGGCGGACATACCTCGATGGTACTGGCAGCACGGCTGTACGGACTCTCCACTGTCAAAGAATGCCTGGATGATCCGCTGGTAAGCCGTTTCCTGAATAAGGCGGTATTTGAAGAGATCATTCCCACGCTGGGACATGAAGAGGAAGATATTCCTTTCGGAAATGCGGTTTTGGAGCGTTTTGCCAATCCTTTCGTTAAGCATCAGCTCCTTAGCATAGCGCTTAACTCCGTAAGCAAATTTAAAGCGAGAGTACTGCCTACGATACTGGAATACTATGAGCAGAGAGGAAAACTGCCGGAGTGTCTTACTTTTTCTCTTGCCGCACTTATTGCATTTTACCGTACCGATGAGAGTAATGACGGCGAAGAGATTATGGCCTATATGAAGAGCGCGCCTGTGCGCGGGATACTTGCAAAGCAGGAATACTGGGGACAGGATCTTAGCTTTATGGCGGATAAAGTTGAACATTATTACGGTATCATGCAGGATAAGGGAATGGCAGCAGCTTTTGAAGAGGTATTGGCATGAGCTTATTAAAGATACATCCTTTGGATAATGTGGCTGTGGATACAGAGACAGGACACAAGAGCGCTTTAAGCGACATCCGAAAGGGGGAGGATATCATCAAGTACGGCTTTCCTATAGGGCATGCCACGGCTGATATAAAAAAAGGAGAACACGTCCATACACATAATATGGCTACAAGCCTTAGCGGTAAGCTGGATTATAAGTACGAACCGGATGCCGCACTGCATAAGGCCGGAACCTGTGCAGATACAGAGGGACGGACTGTCATGGCTTATGAGAGGGCTGACGGAAATATCGGTATCCGTAATGACATATGGATCATCAATACTGTCGGCTGTGTGAACAAGACAGCTGAAGAGCTTTCCCGGCGCAGCGGTGCATTCTGCTTCACCCATCCTTACGGCTGCTCGCAGCTTGGCGGGGATCATGAGACTACGCAGAAGATACTGCGGGGACTGGTAAGGCATCCCAATGCCGGAGGAGTACTGGTACTGGGGCTGGGATGTGAGAATAATAATATTGATGAATTTAAGAAAGTCCTTGGAACTGTTGACGAAGACCGGGTAAAGTTTCTGAATGCCCAGTCTTTTGAGAATGAGATAGAAGAGGGGATAAGGCTGATCACGGAGCTAAAAAAAACAGCTTCCGCCGATAAGAGGGTGAGCGTACCGGTATCAAGACTGAGAGTTGGTTTAAAGTGCGGAGGCTCCGACGGCTTTTCGGGAATAACTGCCAATCCTTTGATCGGCATGTTCTCCGACTGGCTGTGCGGACAGGGCGGGAGCACTGTCCTGACGGAAGTGCCGGAGATGTTCGGCGCAGAGCAGATACTTATGAACCGCTGCACAGACGCTGCGGTGTTTGATAAGACCGTAAGGCTTATCAATGACTTTAAGGATTATTACATCAGACACGATCAGGTGATCTATGAGAATCCTTCACCGGGCAACAAGGCGGGGGGCATCACAACACTTGAGGAGAAGTCACTTGGATGTACGCAAAAGGGCGGGACTTCGCCGGTGGTCGATGTGCTGACATACGGGGATACGGTCAGAAAGAACGGCTTAAACCTTTTAAACGGGCCGGGTAATGATATGGTGGCAGTGACAAATCTGACAGCTGCAGGATGTCATATGATACTCTTTTCGACCGGACGGGGGACACCGCTGGGAGCACCTGTTCCTACGGTTAAGATAGGTACCAATCGCGATATCAGCAGACGGAAATCTAACTGGATAGATTTTGATGCGGGGCCGATGATAGACGGCGTGGATCTGCGAAAAGATTTTATTGAGTACTGCCTTGAGGTGGCGGAAGGAAAGGAAACCGAAAACGAGCGTAACGCATACCGCGAGATCGCGATCTTTAAGGATGGGGTAACATTATGAGTGAGAGGATCATCATTGATGCACATGTTCATCTGTGGGAAAAGCAAAACGGGCGTGCCGGAGGGAAGCCTGTATATGGCGTGGGAAACGGTATAGCGGACTTTGAAGGCGTGCGCAGGCAGATGATGCCGCCGTATATGGAGGATAACAGTAATACTTCGGAGCGGCTTATCGCAAACATGGATTATGCACGGGTAAATATGTGTGTGGTGACCCAGGAATATATCGACGGAAATCAGGACGGATATCTTCTTAAGGTACGCAAAAGCTATCCCGACAGATTCCGTATATGTTCACTTTATGAGGAATGTGACGATTTTGCCTTAGAGGGATTCGACGGCATAAAGATCTGTGCAGGGAGGCTTAAGGACAGTGATCTTAAGAAGCTCCTTAGCGTGTTTAAACATATAGAGGCATCCGGTAAATTTGTCGGACTTGATCTGGCAGACGGAGATGCACAGACGGATGATATGCAATATATCATAGATGCCTGCCCCGATCTGCGTGTGACTATAGGGCACTTCGGGATGGTAACGACTAAGGGATGGCAGAAACAGATAGCTCTTGCATGCAATAAGAATGTATATATTGAGAGCGGAGGACTTACCTGGCTTTTTCATCATGAATTCTATCCGTATCCTTCCGCTGTCAAAGCAATACTGGAAGCACGTGATATCTGCGGTATGGATAAGCTGATGTGGGGAAGCGATTATCCGCGCACGATGACGGATCTGTCCTACCGCTCGGCACTGCGTTTTATCGAGGAGAGTCCTGAGCTTTCGGAGGCGGAGAAGGATGCTTTCCTGGGAGAAAACGCCGTGCGTTTTTATAAAGCAGAAGGGCTTAAGCCTCTGCCGGATATCCCCAATATGCTGGAATGATCATCATGGAGGTATAAAAAAATGTTAAAAGGAATATCACCGATACTTTCTCCTGAGCTTCTTAAAGTGCTCTGCGAGATGGGACACAGCGATACTATCGTTATAGCGGACGGGAATTTCCCTGCGGAAACCATGGGAAAGGACGCTATCGTTATACGTATGGACGGACACGGAGTACCTGAGATCTTAGAGGCGGTACTTAAGGTATTTCCGCTGGATCAGTATGTGGAAAAGCCTGTGAGTCTAATGGAGCGTGTTCCCGGGGACACAGCGGATATCTCTATATGGAAAACATATGAAGAGATAATAGCAAAAGAGGAAGAACGCGGCAGCGCTCTGATACAGACACTGGAGCGTTTTGAATTTTATGAGCAGGCTAAGCGTGCATATGCTGTTATAGCTACTTCTGAGCGCAGCCAGTATGCAAACATACTGCTTCAGAAAGGCTGCGTGCTGCAGGCTTAGCGCAGTATCTCTTCAACGGTGGATACAGTGCTGAAAGTTCCTTTGTTTGCGGAAATTATCTCTTTCATTTTCTGCAGTTCAAAGTATGTAACATAGCATATCAGCGTTTTGTTCTCACCGGCGATAGCCCCGTAGGAATTCATGATAGTGCAGGTTTTATTGAGCTCCTTCTTGATCTGCGCTATCAGTTCGTCGGGATCTTTGGTTATGATCGTTACCTGCTTGATGGCTTCGAAATGGTCGGTAAAATGATTTATGACTGTTGTGGCTATAAAGTATACCAGCAGGCTTAAGAGTGCGGAGTTACGGTTGATAAGCACAAACACCGCCAGATAGACCGCTGCATTAAAGAAGAGCAGTATGTAAGTCATACTGAAGTTTTTGCCGGTTTTATTTTCTGCAAGTTTGAGCAGTATATTGGCGAATATCTCCGAACCGTCGATACATCCGCCAAAGCGCAGTATCATGGCCAGCCCCACACCCAGTATCGCACCGCCGAACACGACAGCCAGAAAGTGCTCGGTATTCAGTTCAAACGGTATCTTTTCAAATACGCTAAGGCCTATCGTATAAAAGAGTGTTCCTATAAAGGCTTTGGCTCCGAAGCGTTTTCCCAAAAGCCAGGTGCCGGCGATAAGAAACGGCAGGAATATCAGGATAACGCAGAGGGAAAGGTTGAAGCCCGTAAGCTTGTTGATGATGATGGCTATACCGGCGGTCCCGTAGTCAATGGCATCGTTGGGTATCAGTATGCATATGACGGAAAAGCTGGCCAGCAGGGCGCCGGCTATTATCATCAGAACGGAAATGAAATCTTGCGCATTTTTTTTCATCAGTTTTTTCCTTTTGAGTATGATCTGTTTGTTTTTCCCAAGTATACACAGATAACGAAGCTCTATCAATAGTGCATCTGTAAATATGCCGGATTATGTGGTATGATGTCCGAAGACAAGCCTGATCATTATATAAAGAGAGGTATGGTGAATATGGGAATACTGTGTATAGGGGAGATGCTTATCGATTTTACACCGGTTGTAACGCCGGAGGGCAATGCGTATATGGCAAATCCCGGCGGGGCACCTGCTAATGTGGCGGTAAGCGCGGCGCGTAACGGGATAGAAGCAGGATTTTTGGGAAAGCTTGGAAATGATGATTTCGGAAGGCTTTTGCTAAAAACCCTTAAGGAGAACAATGTGGAAGTGCTCCTTCCGTCGCTGACTGATGAGGCGACTACGACGCTTGCTTTTGTAACTCTGGATGATAAAGGGGACCGCTCGTTTACTTTTGCGAGAAAGCCCGGCGCTGACATGCTGCTGTCGGAAGAAGAAGTTGAGAAGACCGATATCGCGAAGTGGGATGTGATCCATGCCGGATCTGTAAGCCAGTCGGGGGCTGTGGCTGGAAATATAACATCTGAGCGTGATGCGGTACTTAAGATGCTTAAGAAAGCTAAAGACGCAGGGAAAATGGTAAGCTTTGATATTAATTACAGGGACAAGATCTGGAGCGTTGATGACTGCTTAACGGAATCGAAGAAGATATTTCCGCTTACCGATCTTATGAAGATATCGGAAGAGGAACTTGTCTTTGTGGGCGGGCAGGATAACATCCCGGCTTTTATGAAAGAGTACGATATCAGTGTGACAGCCCTGACACGCGGAGGCGACGGTGCAAGGGTTTACTACAACTGCGCGGATAAAGCATTGAATGCAGAAGAAGGCTGGAAGGATACAGGAGACGGCCGGGTATTTTTCACGGATATGGCATCGATGAAAGTTGAGCATGTGGTTGATACTACAGGCGCCGGAGATGCATACTGGGGAGGCTTTTTATCATCCCTTGTAAGACAGGGGATACATAAGACTTCGGATATAACGATGGATAAGCTGTATAATGCGCTAAGATACGGTGCGGTTTCCGGGGGACTCTGCATTCAGAAAAGCGGCGGCATACCGGCTATACCGGCGCGTGATGAGATAGAGGAAGTGCTTAAGATCGGATAAAACATACAGAAAGGGTTACAGATGAAAAGGATAGATACAGATCAAAAATGGACTTTAAGGGTTTTGGGAGATAAGGAAATCGAAGGGCAGATCCCGGCTGCGGTACCGGGATCCGTATAAAATGACCTGATTAATGCAGGCAGGGTGGAAGATCCGTATTGGCGCGTTACAGAGCTTAAGGCGTTAGATCTTATGAAGAACGACTTTGAGTATCGCGGAAGTTTTAATGTGGATAAGGATGAATATGACGATGCGGATGAAGTGATACTGCGCTTTAACGGAATAGATACGATCGCAGACATCAGTTTGAACGGCCATGTGCTTGGCAGTGCAGACAATATGCACCGTATATGGGAGTATCCCGTAAAAGCTTATCTTAAGGAGCAGGGTAATGAGCTGTGTGTCATCATACATTCACCCGTGGAGTTTATAGCCGGAGAATTTAAAAAGGATCCGGCCATACTGGGTACTGAGGATGCGATGCGGGGGTTCCCCAAGATAAGGAAAGGGCATTACATGTTTGGCTGGGACTGGGGTCCCAGACTGCCGGACGGTGGTATCTGGAAGAGCGTGGAGCTGCTTAAGTTTAAAAAGGCCGCATTCGAGCGCGTATATATAAGCCAGAAATGGAGCCGTATACCGGGGACGGATGAGGTGGCATTGGACCATGTAACGCTTGATATCAATACCACGGTATCGGGAGAAGGCAGTGTTACCGGACGCGTAAGCATTACCGATCCCGACGGGAATAAACTGTATGATAAAAAAGAGATGAGCTTAAACTGCGGCGGTGATCGTAACAGCACTCTGCTTGATATCGATAAGCCCAGGCTGTGGTGGCCTAACGGATTGGGAGAACAGCCGCTTTATACGCTTGAGATCGAGCTTGCCGGCGAAGACGGGGAGATCTGCGACAGCGTACGCAAAAGGATAGGACTGCGCGATCTGGCAATGAGCACGCGAAAGGATGAGTACGGTGCGGAATTTGCCCATGTTGTAAACAATATAAAGTTCTTTGCGATGGGGGCTGATTATATCCCTGAGGATAACATACTCTCAAGATGCAGCAGGGAGAGGACGTATGATCTGCTTAAGCAGTGTAAAGCCGCTAATTTTAACTGTATACGTGTATGGGGCGGCGGTCTGTATCCTTCGGATGACTTTTATGATGCCTGTGACGAACTGGGACTGGTGGTATGGCAGGACTTTATGTTTGCCTGCGCAAATTACAGGCTCAGCCGTGATTTTGAAGAGAATATACTATCAGAGCTCCGCGACAATATAAGGAGACTGGCACATCATGCGAGTCTCGGATTATGGTGCGGCAACAATGAAATGGAGATGTTTGTCGATAAAGGGGAGTGGGGAGCCAAAAACGAGATAAAGAGCGATTATGTGAAGATGTATGAGTATCTCTTTCCGAGGCTTCTGGAAGAGGAGGACCCCGACCGTTTTTACTGGCCTGCATCGCCTTCGTGCGGCGGCGGTTTTGACGATCCCAATTCGGCCGACAGAGGAGATGTCCATTACTGGGATGTGTGGCATGGCAACAAGCCTTTTACCGAATACAGGAAGTTTTACTTCAGATATCTTTCCGAGTTCGGTTTCCAGTCATTTCCTTCGATAAAGACCGTGGAGAGCTTTACACTGCCGCAGGACAGAAACGTATTTTCATATATCATGGAAAAGCATCAGCGTAACGCCTCCGCTAATGGAAAGATAATGAATTACATGGAACAGACCTTCCTGTATCCTAACGATCTGGATACGCTGATATATGCATCACAGCTGCTGCAGGCAGAGGCGATAAGATATGGTGTGGAGCATTTCAGGAGAAACAGGGGACGATGCATGGGAACGGTTTACTGGCAGTTAAATGACTGCTGGCCGGTGGCTTCCTGGTCGTCGATCGACTATTACGGCAGATGGAAAGCGCTGCATTATTATGCAAAAAGGTTCTTTGCACCGGTAATGATATCCTGTGAGGAAGAGGGACTGCTCACCCAGAGCATGAATGTCAACGCAGAGCCTTTTGATGTGAAAAAGTCCATACGTTTAAGCGTTGCCAATGATACTAAAAGCGCGGTAAAACGTATGGTTAAATGGCAGCTTAGAAATAATGACGGTTCAGTGATAAAAGAGGACAGTAAAGATATAGATGTAGATGCCCTCAGTGCCGTATGGCTTGAGGAGATAAGGCTTGATGATGCTTCTTTATATGAGAACTACGTTTCTTACCAGCTGATGGATAAGGATGAGGTCATCTCACAGGGAAGCGTACTTTTCTGCCCGCCCAAGCATTTTAACTTCATCGATCCGGCGCTTAAAGTATGGCTTGAAGGAGATGAGATCGTAGTATCATCGCAGGCATATGCAAAGAGCGTAGAGATAAGAAACGAAAATGATGATCTGATATTATCCGACAACTTCTTTGACTTAAACGGGGGAAGCAGGAGGATAAAGATCATTAAAGGCGAGGCTAAGGGGCTTAAGGTACGCAGCGTGTTTGATATACGCTGACAGACAGATACGGGAGAGGAGCGGATGATGGACAGTAAATATATGATAAACACCGGTGAAAACAGGGAGTTCCTTAAAAAGAACGCACAGGCGCTGCTTGACTTCGGCAGGCAGTTTCCTTCTCCTGGAGGAAGCAGCTATTATCTGTCGGGCGACGGTACGCCTTTAAAAGACAGAAACAGGGAAACATGGATAACCTGCCGCATGGCGCATGTATACAGCATAGGATCCATGATGGGAGATGCAGGCAGTAAGGCATTGGCAGAGGCCGCCATACGCGGGCTTTTGGGCGAACTTAAGGATAAAAAGAACGGCGGATGGTATGCTGCACTTACGTGCGATGGCAGCATAGTGCCGTCCAAACAATGTTATGCCCATGCATTTGTTATACTGGCGGCTACGAGCGCGCTCCTGGCAGGTATCGATGGAGCAAAAGAGCTGCTTGATGATGCGCTTAAGATATATGATGAGAAATTCTGGAATGAAGAAGAAGGCTTATCATGTGATACCTGGGATACGGAATTTACTGTACTTGATGATTACCGCGGCATAAATGCGAACATGCATACCGTGGAGGCTTTCCTGGCAGCAGCGGATACGCTTGATGAGGCCGGAGATAAATACCGCATACGTGCGGGGAGGATCATCGACCGTGTCATAGGCTGGGCGAAGGATAACGGATACAGGATACCGGAGCATTTTACCCGCGACTGGAAACCGGATCTTGAAAAAAACAGACAAAAGCCGGATGATCCTTTTAAACCATACGGAGCAACACCGGGACATGGTATAGAATGGGGGAGGCTTATCTGTCAGTGGGCACTTTCATCAAAAGATCTGAGCGGGCGGATGTATGCATCGGCAGATGAATATGTTGAGGCTGCCCGCTGCCTGTATGACCGGGCTATAGCGGATGCCTGGAATGCAGACGGGGCGGAAGGTATAGTTTATACAACGGATTGGAACGGAGCTGCCGTAGTTCACGACAGGATGCACTGGACGCTGGCAGAAGCGATCAATACCGCAGCGGTACTTTTCAGGATCACCGGAGAGGATAAATATGCGCAGGATTACGCATGTTTTATGAGATATCTGGATACAACGGTATTGGATCATACATGCGGATCGTGGTTTCATCAGCTGGATGAACATAACAGGCTTAAGGAAACGGTATGGCCCGGAAAATCCGATCTGTATCATGCATTTCAGGCAATGCTGATCCCGTATACGGACAATGCTGTCTCTATAGCGAAGGCGGTACATGATATGATGTGATGCGGGATCACATAAGCAGCCGGATGCAGAGTTTTATGAGGGCGTGATCGTATGACAAAAATGTCACATTATTGTCATACGATCCGATTTTATTATGTATCCCGTTTTATTAAAATGAACACAGTTAATGAAACGGGAGGAGATAAAGATGACAATACTTGAAGTTAAAGAACTGAAGAAAACCTATACCGGACGTTTTGGCGGTAATAAGGTTGAGGCGCTTAAAAACGTAAACTTTACTGTTGAAGAGGGCGAATATGTCGCCATTATGGGAGAATCCGGATCCGGAAAGACCACACTTTTAAACATACTGGCGGCACTGGACAAGCCAAGCGGCGGCAGCGTGATGCTGGATGGTAAGGATCTTTCTGAAGTTAAGGATGCGGCTCTTGCATCGTTCAGGCGCGAAAACCTTGGTTTTGTCTTTCAGGAATTCAATCTGATGGATACTTTTTCCCTTAAGGATAATATACTTCTTCCTCTGGTACTTTCCGGTAAAAAAGTTGCCGAGATGGAAGAGAAGATAGGTCCCATAGCGGAATCCCTGGGTATAGCGGAGATCCTGGAGAAATATCCTTATGAGGTATCAGGCGGGCAGAAACAGCGTGCGGCTGCAGCAAGGGCGCTGATCACCGATCCCAAGCTCATACTTGCCGATGAGCCTACAGGCGCACTTGATTCACAGTCATCGGCAGATCTGCTGCGTGTATTTGAAAAGATGAACAGGGCAGGGCAGACGATATTAATGGTAACTCACTCAACCGATGCCGCATCGCACGCCAACAGGGTGCTGTTTATACGTGACGGCGTGGTGTTCCATCAGATATACCGCGGAGACGCATCAAACGAGGAACTTTATCAGAAGATATCCGATACTCTTACGATGCTCAGGAAAGGCGGTGAGGCAAGATGAGTCTTTATCTGAGAATGGCGCTTCAGAATATCAGGAAAAATGCGCGCTTTTTTATACCGCGCATCCTTACCGAAGCCGGGCTTTTAGCATGTTACTTTATCGTATATACGCTTTATCGTGATGAGCGTATAAGACAGGTAAGGGGCGGATCGTATCTTCCGTTTTTCATGGCCATAGGCGTTGTGGTAATAACGCTTCTTTCGATCATACTGATGCTCTATACGAACAGCTTCCTGATGAAACAGCGCAAGCGTGAATTCGGACTCTATAATGTGCTGGGCATGGAGAAGAGGCATGTGGTAAAAGTGCTTTTCCATGAGTCGCTGATAAGCAGTGTCTGCAGCATCATCACAGGCATAATACTCGGCATTATTTTCTACAAACTGAGTTCCCTCTTTATCTGCAGGCTTCTGGGTGTCGAATCCATACTTGGATTTTACTACGTATCGGCTAAGATGATCGTTCCCGCAGTAGCAGGCTTTGCTATTATCGATGCTTTCACATATATATGCAACTGTATAAGTATCGCACGTATGAAGCCGGTGGAACTGATGGCAAGCATACATACGGGCGAACAGGAGCCTAAGGTAAAGTGGCTTACCTTCATAACAGGTATCCTCTGTCTTGCCGGCGGCTACTATATCGCTCTGAGTGTCAAAAATCCGCTGAGCGCGTTATCGCTGTTCTTTGCAGCAGTCCTGCTGGTGATAGTGGGAACATATTACCTCTTTATGAGCGGCACCATATTTGTACTCAAGCAGCTTAAGAATAACAAAGAATACTATTACAGGCCGGGACATATGACAGCTGTATCGGGACTGCTGTATAGGATGAAGCAGAATGCCGTGGGACTTGCATCTATATGCATACTGGCAACAGGCGTTCTGGTCATGATCTCTACAACGGTGAGTCTGTATGCCGGGGCGGAGGAGATGCTTCGGAAAAGCTTTTCAAAAGAACTGTATATGGAGACTTATTATTTCGACGGGGATGGAAATGATCATTCGCTCCCTTCGGAGGTAATGGCCGGTATAGTTTATGAAGTATCGGAAAAATACGGCCTTGAGGTAGAAGCAGTTACGCAGCAGCATTATC
>JAEEGL010810232.1_pt1 | contig 17643 bp, 15 predicted proteins | sample 9134231 | NCBI WGS metagenome assembly JAEEGL01 (sample SAMN16246548, study PRJNA631951) | gut metagenome | biome: gut microbiome; feature: rumen; material: fiber-attached | host: Bos | place: Iran: Karaj | collected 2018-10 | reverse complement strand
GTATGAGCTTCTCAAGGAGCAGTTGAGGAAACGGCATGAAGCACTCAAGGAGAAACGGAGCTTCCTGTTCCCTCTTAAATCAAAAAAGAATTCTATCAAAGAAGAACTTCAGCAGATTTACCCAAAATAATACATAACAGCAAATATGAACCCAGCAAAATGCAGCGCTGGCGGTGTTACAGCCTTTAGGCTGTTCACCGAGCAGGGGTGTCTTATTGCTGGGTATATTTTTAAGTGTGTCATTATATGATACACCATGTACTGTATTATCATCGTATGGAGCATGTGTACTTCGCCATAGACCTCAAATCCTTTTATGCCTCGGTGGAATGCGTGGAGCGTGGTCTGGATCCGCTGACCACAAACCTGGTGGTGGCCGATGTGTCCAGAACCGAGAAGACTATCTGTCTGGCAGTGACCCCGTCCCTAAAGGCATATGGGCTTTCGGGAAGGAGCCGGCTTTTCGAGGTGGTGCAGAAAGCAAGGGAAGTGGAGGCTATGACCGGGAAGAAGCTGGAATACATAACTGCAGTGCCCCGTATGGCTCTGTACATGGAGTACTCCGCCCGTATCTACGGCATCTATTTAAGGTACTTCAGCCGCTATGACATCCATGTATACAGCATAGACGAGGTGTTCATAGATGCCACACCGTATCTGGCCCTGTACAAAACCGATGCCCAGACTCTGCTCCGCACCGTGATAAAGAGCATACTGGCTGAGACTGGAATAACAGCCACGGCCGGCATTGCTCCCAATCTGTTCCTGTGCAAGGTTGCCATGGACATAGTGGCCAAGCACTCTGCCCCCGATAAGGACGGGGTGCGGGTGGCAGAGCTTACTGTGGAAAGCTACCGGAGAAAGCTCTGGGAGCACCGGCCTATCACCGACTTCTGGCGCATCGGCTGGGGCACTGCAGAGCGCCTGGCCCGGCATGGTATGCATACCATGGGTGACATTGCCCTCAAGTCCCTGCAGAACGAGGCTCTGCTCTACAAGCTGTTTGGAATAGATGCAGAAATCCTTATAGACCATGCCTGGGGGCTTGAGGGCTGCACCATAGCCCATATAAAGAACTACCGCAGCTCGGCAAGGAGCCTGTGCTCGGGCCAGGTGCTGCACCATCCCTACCCGCATGACAAGGCCAGGCTGGTGGTCAGGGAGATGGCAGAGGCGCTGGCACAGGACCTGGTGGAGAAGAATCTGGCCTCTGAGCAGTTCTCCCTCTGCATCTCCTACGACAAAAGCAGCACCCCCGTCCACCGCGCTGACCACGGCCTGGTGCATCTGGGCAGCCACACTGCATCGCTGCATCGTATAACCCGGGGCGTGCTCTCTATATTCGACCAGATTGCAGACCCTGCCCTGCTGATCCGGCGGATAAACATTTCGGCAGACACAGTCATAGCCCAGAACGAGGAGCAGCCCGACCTTTTCACCGATGTGGCTGCCCAGAGAAAGGAACGCTCGCTGCAGAACGCCATGCTCAGCATACAGAGCCGCTTCGGAAAGAACGCCATCTTAAAGGTAAGTGATTATACCAAAGGAGCCACTGCACGGGAGCGCAATGAGCAGATAGGAGGACACAGAGCATGAAAGAATCTTACGAAAAAATTGCAGACTATGAATGGAAAGGCTCCCCCGCCCGCATAAGGATGCCCCTTGAGGAACGGGCCAAGATATTCATGCCCTTCGCCGCACTCAAGGGCTTTGCCGAGCTTATAAAGAAGACAGAGGAGGAGGCAGAGCAGAAATTTGAAAGGATAAAAAAATAAATTTGCATATCATCATAAAAATTGATATAATAAAGACCACACCAGTGATTTACAGGTAACAGATACGATGATTAAAAAACTTAAGCACCTTATGCTCGGAACTCCGCTGGCCGACTCTGAATTAGGAAACGAGAAATTCAATATCTTCTGGGGAATTCCTGTCTTTGCCAGCGACGCCATATCTTCTGTCAGCTACGCCGGAGAGGAAATCCTCCTGGTTCTGATCCCTGTCCTGGGCATGCTTTCATATCATTACTTCCTTCCGATTGTAGCGGCAATCATCGGGCTTCTGGTGATCCTGGTCTTCTGCTACCGCCAGACCATCAACGCCTATCCACAGGGAGGAGGCGCCTATATTGTCGCCCATGAGAACCTGGGCCAGACACCTGGACTGGTTGCAGGCGGTGCTCTGATCATCGGCTATGTTCTTACAGTTGCTGTAAGTGCCTGTGCCGGTGCTGCAGCGGTTACATCAGCTTTTCCTGAACTTCTTAAATACAAGGCCCTCCTCGCCTTTGCAATTATCTGTCTTCTGACCTGGGGAAACCTGAGAGGCCTTAGAGAGTCTGCTGTCATGTTCGGTGTTCCAACTTATGTCTTCATCCTTACAATGATATCTCTGATTGTCACAGGTCTTATAAAATACTCCCTGGGTCTGTACACTCCGGAGCAGCAGATTGTAGTTTTGCAGCAGACCGGTGATACTCTTATTTTCGTCCTTTTAAGGGCCTTTGCATCAGGCTGTACTGCCCTGACCGGTGTAGAAGCAGTTTCCAACGGCGTTCCTAACTTCAAAGAACCCACCACTAAAAATGCAAAAGTAGTCCTTTATGCCATGGCAGGATTTGTGGCTCTGGTCTTCTTCGGAGTAAGTGCACTCATCAACCTGTATCAGATTCAGCCCAACAGCGAGGCCACAGCAGTAAGCCAGCTGGCAAGTGCAGTTTTCGGACACGGCAGCGCTATGTACTTTGTTGTGCAGACTATGACAGTAATCATTCTTGCTCTGGCTGCCAATACCGCTTATGCAGGTATGCCTCTCCTCACAGCGCTGATGGCTAAAGATAACTTCCTTCCCCGCCGGCTGGTCACCCGGGGAGCACGGCTGAATTTCTCCAACGGCATTCTGTTCCTGTTTGCCTCATCTTCGATTTTAGTTTTCGCATTCAATGGAGATCAGCATCTTCTGCTCCCGCTCTATGCCAGCGGTGTATTCATCTCATTCCTCTTAAACCAGTATGGGATGCTGGTCCACTGGGTGAAGAAAAGGAGTCCCGGCTGGAAGATTAAAGCCATTGTCAATGGATTCGGGACAATTGTCACAGGTATAACACTGGTCGTAATAGTCATGATGAAGTTCTTAAGCGGAGCCTGGGTCACACTGGTCTGCATCATCGGACTTGTATATATGATGCGTAAGATCAAAAAGCATTATGATGATGTTGCGGCAGACCTGAGGATTGACTCCATCCAGAAAGCAAAAGAGGTCATCCACAGTGCCTCTTCCGGAAAGGTGATTCTGCCAATCCAGTCCTTAAACCGCTCCTTCCTTAAGACGCTGGACTGTGCGCTGGGCTGCGGTTTCACCGAGATTGAGCTTTACCATATCTCTGACAATAAAGAACGGGCGGAAGCCCTCAAAGCCTCTATCGATCAGCTGGGCATAAACGCCATATTCCGTTACGAAATCACCCCATACCGGAACATGAACGAGGTTCTTCTGAAGCATGTGGAGAAAGAAGCTGAGAAGCTTGGTCCACGCCGCAGCCTTGTGATCATGATGGGCATGCTGGTAGTCATGAATCCGCTTGAAAAGCCGCTGCACAACCAGACCACACAACGCCTGATGAAAGAACTGGAAACCTATAAGAATGTTTCTGTATTCACTGTACCTTATCTGATCTGAAAAAAAGCCGATGCATCCGAGGTGGACACACCGGCAAAATAGGAGAATGACCGTAGGAGGACAGTCTTACTTGTTCTGCTGTGGTTCTGCAGGAGCCTTTGGGCCTGGCTTCAGCCCTGGCTGACCAGGCATCGGCTTATCGCCCAGATGCTTAGGTGGCATCATCGGCTTGCCGTGGAAATGGTGATGGAAGCCTGGGCCACCGAAACCAGGGCCGCATTTATGCATAGGGCCAGGAGCGAAGAAAGGAGCAGGGCCTGGGAACCCGGCCTGCACCTGCTGGAACTGTGCCGGTGCCGGAGCCTGTGCCGGAGCGGCACTCATCATAGGATAAGAATGCATATGTCCATGGCCACTGTGCATTGCCATAGGAATAAAGATGCACATCTGAACAATCAGAAGAACCAGAATTACTACACAGATTGTAAAAATCACATACAAGAATTTGTTGTTTTCCATAATTTACCTCTTTCGATTCAATTTACACACATATAACCGGAAGAGGACATTAATTGTTTATGAAAAAACAATGAAAATTTTGTTATTTTTCCCAGGGGAATATGTACTGCTTAAGCCCCAGCTCGTCGCGGACGGCGGAAAGCTCCTTCTGGACAGGCTCGGTGATAGGGACCCCCTTGTCCTTGCGCTCCTGCCATACATTCCACTCCTTCTCCCCTGCAGTAAAGATGTGCTGGGCACCCGGCGCCTTGGTGGAGCTGCGCACTTTGCGGATGATCTCCCCAGCCTTTTTCCGGGCCAGCTCTTCGCCCAGGAAGTGGCCTGTGTCTATGGTGATAAAGAAGTGTCCAAGGTGATATGGGCCCGGCTTTCCTACTGGGTCCTTTCCTACAAGCATCTCACCATAGGCGCCGTCCTGGAGTATGGCGGAGAGAAGTTCAACGACCATGGCATAGCCGTAGCCCTTGTAGCCGCCCAGTGCCTCCCCTGCACCTCCCAGCGGGAGGAGGGCTGCATCGCCTTTGCGGATCATCTTCAGGGCCTGGTCCGGGTCGCCGGAATACTCATGGCCATCCTTGGTTATTATAGTTCCCTGATGCACCGGCTCACCGGTACGGATATAATATTCTATCTTGCCGTTCTGTGTGATGGAGGTGGCACAGTCTATTACAAAGTCGAAGTCCTCATCGGTAGGAATGCCGATGGTAAGAGGGTTTGTGCCGAACATGCCGTCAACGCCCCAGGTGGGTGCCACCGACGGCCGTGCGTTTGTGCCGGTGATGCCGATGCAGCCCTGCTTTGTCGCCTGGGTTGCGTAATAGCCGGCTATGCCGTAGTGGCAGGAGTTGCGTACCACCACCATTCCCATGCCGTACTTCTTGGCCTTGTCTATGGCCATCTGCATGGATTTATATCCTATGACCTGCCCCATTCCGTCGTGGCCGTCAACAACAGCGGTGGTTTCGGTCTCCTTGAGTATCTCCATATTGGTGACAGGGTTCTGGATACCTGCCTTGATTCTGTCCAGGTAGATAGGCTTGAAGCGGTTGCAGCCATGGCTCTCTATGCCCCGCCGGTCCGACTCCAGAAGGACGTCGGTGCAGATCCTGGCATCCTCCTCTGGCACACCGTAGCCTTTGAAAGCATCAGTAACAAATGAAATGATCAGGTCCCAAGGACATACAACTCTACCCATAGTTTCCTCCTGTTGTTTTAATAATACTTCACCATGTGGAATAAAACAAGGTCAGACTTCAAAAAGCAGTTTTTCAATTTTTTCTATCTGTAGCATTATTTGACACACCACAGTTGTATAATAAGTATTATGGCAACAGATTTAGAGTTTTATATTGATCATAATTTAGATTACACGACCAATTGGGATCTGTATCAGCAGCTTAAAAAACGGTTTGCAAATATACATGCACCCTGTATTGAATATTCGCAAGAATACTGGGATATCCGTAAAATAGCCCTGAAAACATATCCGGAAAAAGATATTTCTGTAGAAGAAAAAGTATGGAAAACCCTGCATAATCCTAATCATTTTGAATTTGAAAAAGAATATACGCTCTTGGAATATAAGAAGTATCCGTCAGCTGGAGCTGGTGGATACTTGGATTTTGATATAGAAAGAACGCTTGAAGCATTTTACTCTCTTACAAAAGAACAAGTCTATGAATTGGAATATGACCATACAAATGGTGTTCTTTACACTCAGACAAATACGGAAGAAACCTGCAACAAGGGAGGTCGCCTTGTCTTTGAGTATGAAAAAAAAGGACATTATATTGAGATAGTTTTTTATGACCATTTCTGCCAATTGTATTATCTTGATGATTCAAAGATAGATGAATATTTTGAATGGCCTTCTTTCAAATATTATATAATTGAATTAGGCGAAAAACTTGATATTGTCCGTCACGACATGAAATTTATAAATGATTCTTTAAAAGACATTTGTAATCCCTCAATATGTCTTATTATGGGCGATAGTTATTATTGTTCTAATGTCAAAGAACTAATATATAAAAGCACAGTCAATGCTGTATTGAACAGCAAGGATTGCAAATATATAACCCTAGATATCATAGCAAAAGACACTCTGACAGAATCAGAAAATGATTTACCATTTGTTTTTCTATATGAATGGCAAAAACATAGCTGATTGGGATTCTGCCCACGATGTTCACCAATTGAATTTTTCAATTTCCACACCTGTGCAGAATTGGGCTTTCAGTGCCTGCAGTTTGGCAAAGATTTCTGTTTTACAATGGGCCTGCTGGAGCTCCAGCTCTGTCCAGCTTTCCACCAGGAGTAAATCATCGGGGGCTTCTGCGGCAAAGAAATAATTGTAGCCCAGGTTGCCCTCTTCTTTCTGCGAATTAGCCCTGATTCCAAGCTCGCAGAGGGCCTTATAGAAAGCTTCTCTCTGCCCTTTCTTACAATGATACGTCACATTCCAAGTCAGCATTATATCGTCTCCTTAAATAAACAGCCATTTCTTCTTCAACCGTTTTCCGACAGTCTTATTTCTTTCTTCCCGGACTTCTTCCCAACTTACATTCTTTGAGGCAGCATAATTTTTCATACAGGCTTCGATTGTCTCTGCAATATCCATCCGTTCAAAATATTCTTCCATTTTAGAAACAGAATCATTTTTAAAAGAGTGAATCATTTCTGACATATTTTTTATCTCATTTAAATAATAATACACGGCAAATGAGAAAACAAGACTCAACCTTCAAGTACCATTTTTTCATTTTTATCTACCTGTAGCATTATTTGACACAGTGTATAAGATAGAATAGTAGTATGAATAAAGAATTAAGGTATGCCAAAGGTTCAGCTGGGAAAGAGTACTGGTTCGATAATAAAGGGAATGTCGTACATGCAAAGATTGATGGAATTGATTACTGGTATGAATATGACACTCTAGGGAATAAAGTATACGGGATAGATTCAAAAGGCATAGAAGTCTGGTTTGATGACAAGATTAGAATAATCCATAGGAAGTACCCTGATAACACTGAATTTTGGTACAATGACAAGGGAAAAATAATTCATAAAAAGTACTCAAATGGTGAGGAAGAATGGTATAATTAACATAAGTGTGGTAAAATAGTGATATGACACAGGTACAACAGAAAAAAGCGGCAGAAGCCTTCATTAAATATTGGAAAGACAAAGGGGACGAGAAACAGCATACTCAGCATTTCTGGACATCTCTTTTGCGCGATGTCCTTGGTGTCGAACACCCAGAACAGATGATTGACTGCGAGAAACGGGTAAAAATTCATGGTACAAAGTTTATCGACGGCTATATTGCCGATACCCGGGTAGCTATAGAGCAGAAGAGCATGGATGTTGACCTGGATAAGCCCGAGAAACAGAGTGATGGGGCAATGTGCACCCCATTTGAGCAGGCAAAGCGTTATAACGACCATCTGCCGTATTCACAGCGGTGCCGCTGGATAGTTGTATGCAATTTCAAGACATTCCGCATCTATGATATGGAGAAGCCGGAGCCGGAGAAATCTTTTGAGACTGTCAATTTTAATGACCTGCCTGATGAGTTTTATAGGCTTCAGTTCTTGATTGATTCAAAGAATATTAATATCCGCCGGGAAGAGGAAATCAGCTTAAAGGCCGGTGACCTAGTAGGCAAGCTTTATGATGCCCTCTATAAGCAATATATTGATCCGGATGAAAGAAGTCTCCATTCCCTAAATATTCTGTGTGTTCGAATTGTCTTCTGTCTATACGCTGAAGATGCTGGTCTCTTTGATAAACGTACCAGCTTTGATGACTATATTAGTTCATTCTCCCCCGAAAACCTGCGAATTGGCATTAAAGAGCTCTTCAAGGCGCTGGACACAAAGCCTGAAGACCGCGATAAGTATGACACCAAAATCAAACCGTTCCCTTATGTAAATGGTGGACTTTTCAAGGATGAAGATATTGAGATTCCAAACTTCTCCAAAGAGGTTGTGGATGTAATCATAAAATACTGTGCTCCATTCGACTGGAGCCAGATAAGCCCTACTATCTTTGGTGCTGTATTCGAGAGCACCCTGAACCCTGAAACACGGCGCAAAGGCGGTATGCACTATACCTCTATAGAAAATATACACAAAGTGATAGATCCGCTCTTCTTGGATGACCTTTATAAAGAATTTAATGATATCTGTGCAATTAAATCTTTAAAAAGCAGAAACGGAGCATTGACTAACTTCCAGAAGAAGCTGGGTTCTCTTACTTTCTTGGATCCAGCCTGTGGAAGCGGAAACTTCCTTACAGAGACTTATCTTTCCCTCCGGCGTTTGGAGAACAAGGCTATCCGTATGATTATCGGAGATGCCAACGAGCTAAACCTGGACGACAGCCGAATCCATGTGCACATCAACCAGTTCTATGGAATAGAGATAAACGATTTTGCCGTTACCGTAGCTAAGACAGCCCTATGGATTGCCGAAAGCCAGATGATGAGCGAGACGGCCCAAATACTTGGTCATAACCTGGAATTTCTGCCCCTTTCTACAAATGCTTCCATTGTGGAAGGCAACGCCCTGAAGATGGACTGGGGCACTCTGCAAGAAGAACCTGCTTTAAATGCAATTTATGCTGAAAAGCTTAATGTTTATAAAGTTGATGAAGTTCCACCTGCAATTGTTAAAGACACAGGAATCTCTGATGGTGGTATTTATAAAGAACTGAATGTTATAGCAAAAGACATTGAGCAGAAAGATTTATCTGATAAAAAAGCGAATAAGCCAATAATTTATAGCTATATAATCGGTAATCCGCCATTTATTGGGGCTCGCTGGATGGGTAAAAACCAGAAAGAAGATGTTCTTCGCATATTTGGTAAAGACTGGCAGGGCGTTGGAGATTTGGATTATGTATGTTGTTGGTATAAGAAAGCAATTGATTTTATAAAGAACCATTATACCCGTTGTGCTTTTGTCTCTACTAATTCTGTTACACAAGGCGGTTCTGTGACAAATTTATGGAAGCCGCTGTTTGCAAGTGGTACTCATATTGATTTTGCATGGAGAACTTTCCGTTGGGATTCAGAGTCAAATGAAAAGGCCCATGTTCATTGTGTCATTATAGGTTTCAGTGTTGCAGAGAGTAAAAAATCAAAGTTTATTTTTATGGATGACCATCAGATAATAGAAGCAAAGAATATTAATGGTTATCTGCTTGATGCACCAAATGTCTTTATTGATAATAGGAATACTCCTATATGTCCTGTCCCTGAAATTAAAATGGGAAACCAGCCTATAGATAATGGATTATATCTATTTTCAGATGTTGAAAAAAGTGATTTCATAAAGAAAGAACCTCAATCAGAACTTTATTTCCATAAATGGCTTGGCGGAGATGAATTCATAAACGGTCATCAACGTTGGTGCTTATGGCTTGGAGATTGTTCTCCTGCACAATTAAGAAAAATGCCACATTGTATGGAGCGTGTTCAAGCAGTTCAAAATTACCGTTTTTCAAGCAAACGGGTGGCTACACTTAAGCTTGCACAGTACCCAACACATTTTCAAACAGAAAATATGCCTCATACTAATTATATTGTTATTCCAGAAGTTAGTTCTGAGAAAAGAAATTATATTCCGATAGGTTTCCTTTCACCAGAAGTTTTATGCAGCAATAAACTCCGTTTGTTGCCCGATGCATCAAAATATCATTTTGGAATTTTGACAAGCAATGTTCACAATTTTTGGATACATGCAGTTTGTGGCAGACTAAAAAGTGACTATGATTATTCAATTAAAATAGTCTATAACAACTTCCCATGGCCAAATCCTTCAACAGAACAGAAGGCAAAGATAGAAGAGACAGCTCAGACAATTCTTGATGTCCGTGCCAAATATCCAGATTCATCCCTTGCTGACTTGTATGATGACTTAACTATGCCTCCAGACCTTCGGAAGGCACATCAGGCAAACGATAAAGCTGTTATGCAGGCCTATGGTTTTGATTACAACATGGGAGAAAGTGAAATAGTTGCCGAGCTATTCAAGCTCTATCAAGAACTGGTGAAATAGAACAAGCTACACCTGCGGGAGTGCCTGTCCGAGGCATTGCGATCCCACTCCTCTTTTTAGAAAGTATAAATGATATACAGCCCCCGTAAAAAGGCGTGCCTGTCGGTGTTACAGCCTCTGGCTGTTTACCGAGCAGGTATGCCTTATTTACGGGGTTATACTTGATTATTACTTTTATATTTTATAAACTATTTATATGGGATTCTCACGGGCAAGCAAATTTTTCATCGTCTTCTTCATTTTCTGCATCGCAGTAGGCTGCATCATCGTAGGATTCGGCTTCGGTGTCCTGCACGCCGAAAACCGCCATGTGACAGAAGCAGACATGCTCAAGGAATTCCAGCCCTCACTCCCCTCCACACTCCTGGATATCCACGGAGACGTGATAACCGAGTTCTTCGCAGAGCAGAAGCGTGACATAATCCCGGTGGATGAGCTTCCAAAGGAGCTTATCTACGCCATCATCACAAGAGAGGACAAGAACTTCTTCCAGCACAAGGGCTTCAGCTTCAAGGGAACAGTCCGGGCTGCCATGAATATAGCCCTCAAGAGATATGTATCAGGCGGAAGCACAATCACTCAGCAGGTGGCCGGCGCCAACTATGCAAACCGGTCACTCAAGACTATAAAAAGAAAGCTTATTGAGCTGTGGTGGGCATTCCAGCTTGAGAAGAACCTGACCAAGAACGAGATTCTGGAGATGTACCTGAACGAGTCCTACTTCGGCCATACCACCTACGGCGTGGAGGCTGCATCCCAGTTCTACTTCAAGCATTCGGCACGGAATATAAGCATTGCAGAGTCTGCCATCCTGGTTATCCAGCTGGCAAACCCGGCCCGCTATTCCCCTATAAAGCATCCTAACAGGGCAAAGGTGCTGCAGCGTGAGGTGCTGGATCAGATTGTGAAGGCCAATTATGCGACCCAGGAGGCTACAGACCTCTCCTTCGAGCAGTACTGGAACGATATCTACGACCCGCTCCGCTCCACCAGCGAGAATGCTTATCTGGTCAAGAACGACAAGGCTCCTTATTTCAGCGAGTACATCAGACAGGAGCTTGAGGATATGCTCTTCGGCAAGATGGACTACCTGCGGGACGGCCTTATCATCCACTCCACCCTGGATCTGAGCTATCAGAAGACTGCAGACAAGTACATGCAGGACGGTATATACAACTTCAACAAGAAATATCAGGAGAGCAGCGGAAACCGCACCAGCTACGTGGACAAGGAGTTCGCCCCGATTGTGGAAGCCCTCTCCCTGCTCTACAACATCGATGCCATCAGGGCTACAGGAGTGCAGCAGCGGAAGTACTCAAACCGCATCTTCCAGGAGGAGATAACCCCTATTCTTGAGACTGTATCCCTCCTCTTCGATGCTGATGATATAAACTTCATTTCCAAGTTCTCTTATTCCAAGGGGCAGGCCAAACTGAACAAGACCACTATCGAGGGAGCCCTGATAATACTGGAGAACGAGACCGGCCACATCAAGGCTATGGTTGGAGGCAGCGGCTTCGAGGTGAAGAAGTTCAACCGGGCAGTCCAGGCTAAGGTAATGCCGGGCTCCTCCTTCAAGCCCCTCTACTACTCTGCAGCCATCTCCAAGGGAATAATAACTCCGGCCACCATGCTTCTGGACAAGCCTATGGCCTTTATAAACGACGACGGCTCTCCATATACGCCCCTCAACTTCCTGGGTGAATGGCAGGGAACCGCCACTGTGCGTGAAGCCCTCTCCAACTCCATGAACGTCCCCTCCATCGAGGTATTGGACATGGTGGGCTTTGATGCGGCAATAAACCGGGCATCCAAGCTTCTGGGAATCAACGACCCGGTACAGATAGCCAAGACATTCCCGAAGAAGTATCCTCTGGGCCTTGGTATAATCGGTATAGCTCCGATCCAGATGGCACGGGCCTTCGCAACCTTTGCAAACCAGGGCAAGGAAGTGGTTCCTATAGGAATCCGCTTTATCGAGGACCGGAACGGCAAGATTCTGTTCGAGCCGGAGAAGGACCTGCGTGTCGAGCAGCGTGAGGCCGGGGACAAGCGGCAGATTCTCTCTCCACAGGCCGCATATATTATGGTAGACCTTCTCAAGAGCACAGTCCAGACCGGAACCCTGGCAAACCGCCGGAAAGCTGTGGGAGGCTTCCCTATGCCCTTTGCAGGTAAGACAGGAACTACCCAGAACTGGTCCGATGCATGGACTGTAGGCTTCTCTCCATATATCACCACTGCAGTGTGGTTCGGCTTTGATATGCCCGGCAACTCCCTGGGCCTCAATCAGACAGGAGCAACTGCCGCAGGTCCTGTATGGGCAAATGTGATGAAGGATATCCACCTGGCTAATTCCCAGAATATGCCGCCCACCGATTTCCCCCGCCCTGCAGGAATAACAGAGGTCACTGTCTGCGCCAAATCGGGAATGATTCCGACAGCCGACTGCACCGACGGCCAGCGCAAGGAGATCTTTATCTCCGGCACCGAGCCGAAGACCTTCTGCACCCTCCATAGGTTCGAAAAGCAGCGCAACACAGAGCTGCTCCAGAGGCTTCAGGAGAATCTTTTCGACAACTTATGATATTTTAGTTTGCAAATTGGTCTCTACACTGTTATAATGAAAGAAAGGAGTATGCTGTGCAGGTCAATATCAAAGATATAATCATCAAGAAAAGAGCCCGGAAAGATGAAGGCGACCTTACATCACTTATGGAAAGTCTCGATAAGATCGGACAGCTGAACCCTATCATCCTGAATTCAAAGATGGAGCTGATCGCCGGTTACCGCAGGCTTTCTGCAGCAAAGAAGCTGGGCTGGACCAAGATAAGCGCCACTATACTTGAGATACACGACAAGGCCGACATGCTGGCCATAGAGATTGATGAGAATGTGCATCGCCTTGCATTTGATGATGCAGACCTGGCAGAGGCCTACAAAAAGCTTCAGAAGCTGCGCAGGAAGAACATCTTTGTCCGAATCTGGCTTGCAATAAAAGCTTTCTTCAAGAAGATCTTCGGGAAAAAAGAAACAGAGGCTGCTGTTCAGGAAGTGTCGAAGCAGGAAGAAGCTGCCCCTGCAGCAGAAGCTGCTGAGAATAAAGAACAGGCTTAGGTTCGCGGAGCCTTGCGCTCATCCACAGGATTACCGTCCTTCCATACACAGAAATAGACGATAGATTTACCTGTCTCCATATTTGCAAGAGGAATTCCCAGCTCGGTTCCAGGGCTTACCTTGTCGCCGATGTTGACCATAGTGTCATCGTTTCCACCGTAGATATAGATATAACCGCTTGAGTTCTCCACCAGGATCACATTGCCCATTCCCCGGTACTGGCCCACATACTTGACAGTTCCGGTGGATACTGAGTGAACAACTGCATTCCTGTCTGCAGATATCATGGTTCCCTTGAGCTTGCCGGTAAGAGGCTCCCTAGGCCCTTCTGCAGGCCAGAAGTATGGAGCTTTCTCATTGACAGGGGTTGTGGTCTGCTTTGGTGCCGGTTTCTGAGCCTGGGTTGTGGGTTTAGGCTGTGGTGTTGTCTGTTTTGGTGCAGGCTTCTGGGCTGTATTTGTGGCCGGCTTTATGTTTGTGTTGGATGCGCTGCCGTTGGGGATTACAAGAATCTTGCCAATATAGAGCTTATCGGTGTCTTTGATATTATTGGTGCTCTTGAGCGCTGCTACAGTGGTGCCGAACTTCTTTGCGATTCCGGTCAGGGTGTCGCCCTTCTGTACTGTGTATTTCTTGGTCTTGGGCGGGATTACAAGCTTGGTGCCTACATTGACCTTGTTAGGATTCTTTATGTTGTTGGCTTTGATGATGTCAGATACAGAAACCCCGTATTTCTGGGCCACTGTGGAGAGGTTGTCCCCCTTCTTCATTGTATAAGTGGTGGCAGCCATCGCCAATGTTGAAACAAATAACAAAGTAAATACAAATAAAAGTTTTTTACTCATACAGAGACACCTTTACCTTAATATCGGCAGTGTGCCAAAAACCTTTATATAAAATATATCCCCTGGCAAAAGCCACCCTTGTCGGTATCCCCGGCCCGTAGGGAGCGGGACAAACCGAGCAGGGGTGGCTTATTGCCAGGGCTAATACTTTTATAGGATTTTGACATATTGATGTGAGTGGTGACATGGGCTTGTCTGCATGGGTACGCACTCTGCCGAGGGCGGGTACTGCGAGCAGGGGCGGCTTATTGCCAGGGGGTATATATAGTGGTTTTAGTTTTGACATATTGCCATATATGGTGTATAATCTGATGTAATTAAAAATATTTTTAGGAGTACTTATATGGAAAAAATGAACAGAGAGTTCTCTATGGAAATAGCTCGTATTACCGAGTATGCTGCTATTGCCAGTGCCCGCTGGTGGGGAAAAGGCGACAAGATCGCTGCTGACGGTGCTGCTACCGAGGCTATGCGTGCAATGTTCGACTCTGTAAGTATCGCAGGAACCGTAGTAATCGGCGAAGGCGAGATGGACGAGGCACCAATGCTCTACATCGGCGAGAAAGTGGGTAAATGGGACGAAGGCGACTTTGCTGTAGACATTGCAGTAGACCCGCTGGAAGGAACCAACCTGGTGGCCAAGGGTATGCCTGGTGCAATCACCACTCTGGCTATGGCTCCAAAAGGAACCCTTCTGAATGCTCCTGATATGTATATGGATAAGATTGCAGCCGGCCCGAAGTGCAAGGGCAAGATATTCCTCGACGCCTCTGTCACCGAGAACCTGAAGGCTGCTGCCAAGGCCCTGGACAAGAGCGTTGGCGATATCACAGTTGTAGTACTGGACAGACCGCGGCACAAGGCAATCATCGACGAGATCAGGGCCTGCGGTGCCAGAATCAAGCTTATTTCAGACGGCGATGTTGCTCCTGCAGTATCCTGCGGCTTCCCGGAAAGCGGTATCGACATGATGATCGGCACCGGCGGAGCACCGGAAGGTGTTCTGGCAGCAGCCGCACTTAAGGCAATCGGCGGCGAGTTCCAGGGCCGGCTCCATCCTATGAAGGACGGTGAGCTTGAGAGAGCTGCAAAGATGGCCGGAAAAGACCCGCTCCGCCTTCTTACTATAGACGAGCTGGTTCAGACCCAGGATGTTATGTTCGCCGCAACAGGCGTAACCGACGGAGAGCTTTTGAATGGTGTCCGCTTCTTCGGCCACAACGAGGCTTCCACAAAGAGCATCATCTTAAGAGGATCCTCCGGAACAGTACGTTTCATCGAATCAAGACACCACCTGGATCGCAAGGGCGAGCGGACCTGGAAACTGTTTGCTCCAATTGCATGAGGGTGAAGATATGAGTGACAACCGGCCTTCCTGGGATGATTATTTTCTTGAGGTAATGGATGCTATCTCCAAGCGGGCAACCTGCGACAGAGGCAAAAGCGGCTGTGTCATAGCCAAGGATCACCAGATCCTGGTGACCGGCTATGTAGGAAGCCCTGCAGGACTGCCCCACTGCGACGAGGTGGGACACCAGATGAAGAAGATGATTCACGAGGATGGCCATATCACTCAGCACTGCGTTCGGACAGTGCACGCAGAGCAGAATGCAATCTGCCAGGCGGCAAAACGGGGTATCTCTATAGAGGGAGGTACCCTGTACTGCCGTATGACCCCCTGCCGTACCTGCACCATGCTTATAATCAACTGCGGTATAAAGCGGGTTGTTTGCCAGCAGCGCTAGCATGTGGCCGAGGAATCTGAGGCCATGCTTAAGATGGCAGGCATTGAGCTGGAATACAAAAGCACCGAGACAGTTCAGTATAAGAATCAGTAATCTTTAAAATTAATCGTTCTCTTCAGTCTTAAGGACAGCCAGGAATGCGCTCTGCGGCAGCTCTACATTGCCCACTACCTTCATGCGCTTCTTTCCCTCTTTCTGCTTTTCCAGAAGCTTCCGCTTACGGGAGATATCGCCACCGTAGCACTTGGCTGTAACATCCTTGCGGTATGCGCTTATGGTCTCACGGGCTATGATTGTGCTGCCTATGGCACCCTGGATAGGAATTTTGAACTGGTGCCGCGGAATCTCGTCGCACAGCTTCTTGCACACATGGCGTGCCTTATCCACGGCGCTGTCCTTGAAGACCAGCATGGAAAGGGCATCCACAGGGCTTCCGTTCACCAGTATATCAAGCTTAACAAGGTTTGTAGGCTTGAAGCCCTGGATTTCGTAGTCGAAGGAGGCATAACCACGGCTTATGGATTTAAGCCTGTCGTAGAAATCAAAAAGAACCTCTGCCAGCGGCATATCGTAGATGACCTCCACCCGCTTCTGGTCCAGATAGTTCATAGAGGTCTGCACTCCCCGCTTCTCCATGCACAGAGTCATGATAGGCCCCAGGTATTCGGACGGAGTTATGATGGAGGCCGCAATATAGGGCTCCTCGCAGTAGTCTATATTGACAGGATCGGGGAAATCCATAGGGTTGTTGATCTTAAGCATCTCGCCGCTCTTAAGGTACACATGGTACATTACAGACGGGGATGTGAACACGATGGAAAGGTCGAATTCCCGTTCAATCCGCTCCTGGATGACCTCAAGGTGCAGAAGCCCCAGGAAACCGCACCGGAAGCCGAAGCCCAGGGCAGATGATGAGTCTTTCTCGTATATAAGGGAGGCATCGTTCAGCTTAAGCTTCTCGATGGCTGCCAGAAGCTCCTCGTAGTCGTTGGAATCCACCGGATAGATGGAAGAGAATACTACAGGCTTTACCTCCTTGAAGCCCTCCAGGGGGTCTGGAGCCGGGTCGTCGGCCAGGGTAATGGTGTCGCCGATATGAACATCAGAGATGTTCTTGATGCCTGCATTTATGTAGCCAACATCCCCTTCCATAAGGCAGTCGTTCTTCTCAAGGTTTATCTTGAAAAGACCTGTCTCCTCCACCCTGTACTCGCCGCCTGAGATCATGAATCTGATGGTCTGGCCGGCCTTGATCATGCCTGAGAATACACGGATATTCACTATTACGCCCCGGTATGGGTCGTAGTGGGAATCGAAGATAAGGGCCCTGAGCTTGTCGTCCTTGGCCGGAGCCGGAGCCGGGATATACTGGATTATAGCCTCGAAAAGCTCGTCCACACCCTGCCCTGTCTTGGCCGACACCAGTACAGCCATATCAGAATCAAGTCCCAGGTCATGGTCAATCTGGTACTTCACTCCCTCGATATCTGCGCTGGGAAGGTCTATTTTGTTGATGACCGGGATGATCTCCAGGTTATGGTCGATAGCCATGTACATGTTGGCCAGAGTCTGGGCCTCCACACCCTGGGTTGCGTCTATAAGGAGCAGCGCCCCTTCGCAGGAAGAGATGGCACGGGAAACCTCGTAGGAGAAGTCCACATGACCTGGGGTGTCAACCAGGTTGAGCACATACTCCTGCCCATCCTTGGCTGTGTACTTGAGGGTTACAGCCTG
>JAEEGL017254269.1_pt1 | contig 17645 bp, 11 predicted proteins | sample 9134231 | NCBI WGS metagenome assembly JAEEGL01 (sample SAMN16246548, study PRJNA631951) | gut metagenome | biome: gut microbiome; feature: rumen; material: fiber-attached | host: Bos | place: Iran: Karaj | collected 2018-10 | reverse complement strand
CAGCGGCGCCAAGGGCATAAAGACCGCTAACCTTGATGTAGCGGGCCGAAACAGCGTTATCATGGCGAGCCGCGATGGTAACAAGTATCTTTGTGTGCTTATGAAGTCTCCGCTCAATGATGAAAGAGGTGAGACTACATTTTATCATATCACTGACGCTATAGCACTATTCAAGTGGGCTTTTGCACATTTTTCCTATCAGGTCATACTCGCTGATACTGCCGAGGTAGGAGAGCTCCCCGTTGAGCTTGCCGAAGGAAATGACTATGTATTGGTACGTCCAAAGGAAGAATTCACCTTGCTTTGGTACGACGGCGTTGATATATCAACTATCAGCCGCGATAAAGTGGTATGGTATAAGAATTCTTTACAGGCGCCTGTTACAAAGGGGCAGCCGCTGGGAACGGTAACTCTTGAATATTCAGGCGAAGAACTCGGTACTGTTGAAATAGTTGCAGTAAACAACGTTGAGAGATCCACATCAAAGTATAACCTGTATGCAGCAAAGATGTTCACGAAGTCAAGATGGTTCCACAAGGCTCTGCTCATATCCTTCCTGCTTTGTGCAATATATATTATTCTCTGTATTTACTCATATATCGTTTTCAAGAGCAAGTCAAAGCCTATGAAGCCGATATACGCTGTTCCGAAGGTCAATGACAAGAACAGGCGCAGACGCAGACAGCCGCCTGATGACAATGAATTATAATATATGCAAATACCGTACAGACCTGCTGTACGGTATTTATTTTCACATAATTATGAACTGACTGCTCGAATAGCCGATGATACCGTTATAGTTGACGACATACCAGCCGTTTGTCTCACCGTTAATAATTACAGAAGCACCGTCGGGCATAGTTCCGATTATACTTCCGGATAAGCCGGGATAATTACGGATATTAAGATTGCTGCCGTCTGTGGTTACAGTTCCGCGACGTACGGCTCCTGCTGGCACAAAGGGAATACCGAAATAATCGCACAGTGAGCCCGTAATATTTCGTGCAATGCTTTCAAGATTATTCTTGAGCCATGCTTCGTCGGCATAGTTGTCATGATATCCAAGCTCGCATAAGACCGCGACTGCCTTTGTCCTGAGGACTTCACCGAGGCTGTAGGTGGGTACGGCTCTGACTTTGTCCGGTAGGGGATACACCGATCTTAGATTATTTGCGATTATATTTGCAAGCTGTTCACTGTATGAACTTTTGGGTGCAAAATATATATCTATACCTCTTAATCTTCCTGACAGATTGTTTGGAGCGGCATTTGAATGAAGCGCAAGATGAACATCATATCTTCCCGCGTTTGAATCAGAAATGGCTCCTGTAACGTTTCGGTCGGGATCGTTTCTTACAAAGCTTATACCGCAGGATCTGAGATAAGGCTCTATTCTGTCGGCAAGGAGATTCATATAGAGCTCCTCGTTGCCGTCCGTTGCATATTCGTTCCATTCCTGTGTGGATGGACTTAAAAATACCTTTGGCATAAAACCATTCCTTTCTTAGGATTTGAGAAAGCTCTCCTTACATTTTATGCCAATGACAAATAAATGTTATTTAACTAAAAGAAAAGTCTTGACTTTTTGTGTTTAAAGCGTTATACTTTAAATGATAAAAGAACAGGAGGTAATCTATGAATATTCTTGTTGTAGGACTTGGCCTTATAGGCGGTTCTTTATGTAAAGCTCTTAAGAAATATACTTATCATACGGTCACAGGCTGCGATCTCAACCATGATATAGAGAATGCGGCTTTGAGGGACGTTGCACTTGACAGTGTTTTTGACGGCAGTTACAATGGATATGATCTTATAGTTATCGCACTTTTCCCCGAGGCTTCCGAGAGGTTTCTCAGCGAACACGCCGCAGAGATTGAAAAAAACACCCTTATTACCGATGTATGCGGAATAAAGGGCGGCTTTTCAGAAAGAATGAAGGAAATATCCGAGGCGAACGGTCTAAGATACGTGGGCATTCACCCGATGGCAGGCAAGGAGTTCGGAGGCTACTACAACAGCACAGCCGACCTGTTTGTAAAGGCGAATTTTATAGTTGCACCATTTGAGGACAGCTCTGAAAGCGACATCGAACTTCTCACAAAGCTTGCTAAAGAGATAGGTGCGGGAAAGATAGTTGTTACAAGTCCCGAGAATCACGATAAAATGATAGCATATACCTCTCAGCTTGCACATATCGTATCCAGCGCATACGTAAAAAGTCCCGAGCTCGGCTTGGAGTGCGGCTTCAGCGGAGGCAGCTTCCAGGATATGACCCGTATTGCCACCATGAATGAAAAAATGTGGACTGATCTGTTCATGCAGAACAGGGAGAACCTGCAATACGAGCTTGATACGCTCATATCAAACCTTAAAAAATACAGTGAAGCGTTGAAAAACGGGGATTCCGAAAGAATGAGAGCGCTTATCGCAGAGGGCAGAGAGCTCAAGGAAGAAAATCTCCGTCACAGAGTCGGACAGCCTAATTAAAATATTTTTTTTCAAATTCAGGATGTGGAGCGGTAATTTCAAGTGAATCAAGGTAGCTGAACTCTGAATCGGGGGGCAGTTCAAATCTTAGAGAATAAGCGCAGAGAGCCTGCCTGAAAATTCCGAAGCGCTTGTTTGAGGCAAATATGCCGTATTTTCCGTCTCCAAGCACGGGAGCGCCTATGTGGGCAAGGTGAGCTCTAATCTGATGAGTCCGTCCTGTATAAAGTGTCACCTCAACAAGAGTAAGAGGAGGATTTGATGCTAAAACGCGGTATCCTGTTTTGATGGGTTTGAAGCCGTCGGCGGGTGAATCGAGTATCTTTACGATATTACGTGTGTCGTCCTTTCTGTGATAGGCGGTTATCGTATCTTCGTTTTTAGGCGGTGCCGAGACTGTGATACAATGATATATCTTATGTACCTGTCCGCTGCGTATAGCTTCATTAATAGCGCGAAGCGCAGCAGCTGTCTTAGCGGCAGTTACAAGACCGCAGGTGTTTCTGTCGAGTCTGCTGCATAGAGCGGGAGCGAATGAACTTTCGTTGCCGGGATCATATTCTTTCTTATTATACAGATACTTTTTTATTCTGCCGATAAGAGTATCAGTAATCAGACTGCCGTTGGAATGTGAGTCAAGTCCAACGGGCTTGTTGACAATGAGTATGTTTTGATCCTCATAGACAATATCTAAATCAGACGATGAATCAATAAAGCTCATATCATGCTTCTTTTCGGCGGAAACCTCGTCTTTGACATAGACAGTGACCCTGTCGCCGCTTTCAATACGGGAAGAGATATCACATCTCCTCCCGTTTATTTTTATATCCTTTTTTCGTATCAGTCTGTACATCATGCTTTTCGGGAGCTCGGGCAGGGCTTTTGATATGAATTTGTCTATTCTCTGACCGCTGTCGTTCTCATTTATAATAAATTCCTTCATTTTAAATACCTCAAAAATTACAAAAATGTATCTATAAGTTACAAAAAGATTTCAAAAAATTCTTCAAACCTGACAAAAATAAGTCGTTAGTTCTACATTATAGGCTGTAAAGGTTGCAATGATATCAGAAATGTGCTATAATAAGCAAAATAGCAAGTCTGCATTTTTTCATTTTTGTTATGTTAGAAAAAAGGAGTACGATCAGTTATGAAAATTTTCAAAAGTTTGCTTTCTGTATTGATCGCGTGTTCTGTTTGTGCAGGTTCGGCTTTGACAGCAACAGCTGCTTTTGCTGCCGAAAATATTTTTTCATATACATATGATAGCACAAATCTTACAGAAAGTAAAGCGGTAGGTGCAGTTTCACCTGAGCTTGACAGCCAGGTCGTTGAAGCGGCAGACGAAACACCGTTCAATGTATTCGATATTTACGACGCTCACCAGTCCTATGCAAAGTCACATTCCGGTGACAAGAGCTATATGTACAAGAAAAGCGAGGGAATCGATGTTTCCCATTGGCAGGGCGATATCGACTGGGAAAAGGTAGCAGCAACAGGTATCGACTATGTTATTGTAAATGCCGGCTACGGCAAGGAGTTGTATCAGAAGGATCCTAAGTTCGATGAGAACATGAAGGGGGCTCAGTCCGTGGGACTTGACTGCGGAGCATATTGGTACAGCTACGCGCTCTCCGTTGAGGATGCTTACAAGGAAGCAGAGGTCTGCTATCAGGTCATAAAGGATTATGACTATCAGTATCCAATCTATTTCGATATAGAGGATCCAAGCCAGAAGAGGCTTTCCACTGCTGAAATATCCGCTATCATTGAAGCTTTCTGCTCGACCCTTCAGGCTAAGGGGTATTATGTGGGGCTTTACAGTTTTACAAATTTTCTTACAACGAGAGTTTATGAGGAAGTTCTTGACAAATATGATATATGGGTTGCCCACTTCAAGGTAGAGGCTCCGTCATACTTCAAGGATTACGGAATGTGGCAGTATACCAGTGAGAGCAGGATCGATGGTATCTATGGTGAAATCGACAGAGATCACTGCTATATCAATTACCCCTATATCATTTCTCCCGAAACATACGTATTTGACGGTACAGAGTCGGGAAACTGCAATTCCCTTTATCCCGTAAGTGTTAACAGAGGTGTTGCCTGCGGTATTGACGTGTCTGTATGGCAGGGCGAGATAGACTGGGAACAAGTCGGCAAATCCGGTATCGATTATGCGATGATTCGTGCAGGATACGGTAATCTTGCCACACAGAAGGACAAGTATTTTGATGCAAATGCGGCTGGCGCCGAAAAGGCAGGAATAGAATACGGCGTATACTGGTACAGTTATGCAGATTCACCCGAGGATGCAGCACTTGAAGCTGAAGCCTGCTATGAAGTTATAAAGGATCACAAGTTCTCTTATCCTGTATATTTTGATATTGAGGATCAGAGCCTTGCAGACCTGAGCAAGCAGGAACTTACTGCTATAGTCAAGGCGTTCTGCACTGTTCTTGAAGACAAAGGCTATTATGTAGGAATAAAGAGCTATGCTAATTTCCTGAATACTCGCCTTGACGAGTCAATTTATTCAAAATATGATGTTTGGGTAGCACATTATGGCGTTTCAAAGCCTGCTTTCAAAAAGGGCTACAATATGTGGCAATTCACGAGCGAAGCGAAGGTTGACGGCATCAACGGCACGGTCAACAGCAATTATGCTTATCTTAACTTCCCAAGTGTCATGAAAGAAGCACATCTCAACGGTTTTTGATATGTAACGTATATGCATACCGCCCGATTAGCGGTATGCAGATTTTATGCGGCAGGAGATTTTTATGATCGAATTTATAACTGGCCCAGCAGGCAGCGGAAAGACCACCTTAATGTTCGAGCGCATAAAAAAAATGTGTACAGACGCGGATAAGCTCTGTATCATAGTACCCGAACAGTTTTCACAGGATTTTGATAAAAAACTTTATTTTTATCTTGGCCCCGAGAAGTTCAATGAACTATTCTCTCTGAGCTTCACAGGACTTGCAAGACAGCTTTTTCAGATATACGGAGATCCTGAAAGAGACGGCGAATTTGCGGGAGAAATGGCTAAGATGATTCTCGTCTATCAGGCTGTTGAGGCTGCAATGTCTTATCCCGAGGCCAAAAGTGTCTTTCGCAGCCAAAGGAATCATAACGGTTTTTCTGAAGAAATAATGAAGCTTATTCGCGATATAAAGCGTTCTGGAGTTACACCTGATGAGCTTTTTAATAAAGCCCCCTTTTTTGACAGGCGCCTTATGGATAAAACAAATGATATTGCCCGTATCTATACGGAGTATCAGCGCTTAATGGAAGAATACGGCTTCAAGGATGAGCTTGACAATATTCGTGCAGCCGCCGCTGTCGCAGGATTCAACAGATATTTTTGCGGAAAGACCGTATTTCTCGACGAATTTGAGAGCTTTACTGCAGATCAGTACGAAATGCTGCACATTATGATATCGTCTGCTGAAAATGTTTGTATTACTCTGAGAACTGACGATGTCAACGCAGGGGAATACACTCTTTTTGAAATAGTTAACGATACATACAGAAAGATAAAAGCTATTTGCACGGACTGCGGAAAGGATACGAATAACGTTTCCTGCGACAAGATATACCGTTTCATCTCACCTGATCTTGAATTTGTCAGCCTTTATTCGCTGAGCAATGCTGCTGTAAATGCGGAGGAGGTCCCCAAAGCTGAGAATATAAAGATATTTGAAGCAAAGGATATGTATAGTGAGGCTGAATACGTATGCGCCTCGATAAAGCACCTTCTTTATGAGGACAAAACGCTCCGTTACAGGGATATTGCAATTATATCAAATGATATAGCAAATTATTCGGATGTTCTTAAGGCTGCATTCAAGCGTTATGACATTCCGTATTTTCTCAGCATTGAACGTTCCGTATCTCATACGGCAGTAATGGTTTTCTTCCTGACGCTTCTCGATATCCTTTCGGGCAGGAAAATACACTCCGAGCAGATTTTCAGGCTGCTGAAAACTGGTCTTATCGATATTTCTCTGACCGATACCGCTCTTTTGGAGAATTATTGCTACAAATGGGATGTTGACGGAGATGTATGGCTTGAAAAGTTTACCGCTCCCGATGACAGGCTCGAAGCTATAGAAAGTGTGCGCAGTAGGATAATGGTTCCTATTGTAAATATGAAAAAACAATTGAAGCGTAAATGCACTGCTTCAAAGCTTTGTGGACTGCTGTACGATCATCTTGTTGATTGCAGTGCGGAAAAGAATACTGCTCACCTTATGGGAGAGCTTATAAAGCAGAACAAAGACTATGAAGCAGCTGAGCTGAAAAGGCTTTGGGGCTGTCTTATAGATATCCTTGACTGCGTTAACGATACGCTCGGCGATACAGAGATAAGCTTTGCGGATTTTTCAAGGCTCGTTCGTTCCATGATTAGCAGGATAAAGTATTCTGTACCGCCTCAGACGCTGGATTCTGTCACAGCTGCTTCCGCAAGAATGGCAAGACTGGATTCTCCGCGTGTAGTATTTGTTATGGGGGCAAATGACAATGACTTTCCGAATCAGATAAACACCTACGGTTTGTTTTCTGAGTCTGACAGATCAAAGCTTGCCGAAAAAGGCATAATGATCTCGACTCCTGCCGCTGAACTAATAGCTGCCGAGCGCCTTGTTGTATATAAGGCTGTATCTGCTGCTTCAGACAAGCTATTTATAACCTATCCTCTTTCCGACCTTTCGGGTCAGGCTAAATATCCTGCGCCCATAATTGACCGTCTTATCGGCTTGTTCGGAAATAATAGGGTAAGGCTCACTGATGATGATATCCCGGTGGACTACTATGCTGTAACGCTTCATTCTGCATTTTACCATTTTATGCAGGATCATACCTCATCAACACCTTCCATAGCCTCCATAAAAAGACTGCTTATGAGCGACTGCGAGTACAAAAGACGGCTTTCCTATGTATTCAGCAGAGGTTATCACAAACAGAATTACATAATAGACAAAGATATCATGGAAAAGCTTCAAAGCTTTGAACCACTCAAGCTGTCTTCTACAGGGCTTGAGGAATACAATCTCTGTCATTTCAAGTATTTCTGCGATAAGTGCCTAAGACTGAGGCTGAACGAAAAGATAGAGCTTGATACAAGGATAGCAGGCGAGCTTACACATGAGTGCTTTTACGGTATACTTGGTTCGCGTACCAAGCAGGAATTTCTATGCATGTCATATGACGACATTAAACGTGAAATAGGTGAATGCGCAGAAAAATACAAAAATGAGAATCTTGCAGGCGACTTTGGCAAAGACGCAAAATTTGAGCTTATTTTCAATAAGCTTGCGGACAGGATGTCTGAGGTTGTGATATTTACTCAGCATTCTCTTATGGAGTCGGAGTTCATACCTCACAGTTTCGAGCTTGATCTTCGTGAGAGCCATTCTGTGGTATTGCCCTTTGGCGATGGAAAACATCTGAGCTTCGGCGGAATAGTCGACCGAGCAGATGTTTGTACCATCGGCGGTAACGATTATCTCAGAATAATCGACTATAAAAGCAGCAGAAAGGATATAACTGCCGAAACTCTTGCCTGCGGTATCAATATGCAGATGCTGCTTTATCTCTTTGCTTCTACCGACAAAGGCGGGATATTTGAGAATTTCACGCCTGCTGGAGTGCTTTATGCACCTGTGCGTATATCTGAGGTGCAACTTGAATCTCATAAGATCAGCGAGAAAAACAACAGTGCTGTCAATTTGGCCCTGCGAACCAGCGGGATTGTACTTGGGGAACAGGAAGTTCTTGAAGCTATGGAAAAGGGTGTGAACGGCCGCTACATCCCCGTTAGGCTCGATAAAAACGGCGTTCCCGACAAATATTCGGAATGCATTTCATCCGAGGGCATGACGCTCCTCAGGAATTATACATATAAAAAGCTTGTGGGTATGGCAGAATCCCTGCTCAGTGGAGATGCCGAGGCAGTTCCGCTTGTTGTCAAAGGAAATGTTCCATGTACATTTTGCGATTATATAAATATATGTGACAATTCCGAGCTTCTCAGACACCGGGCTCCCAATGATAATGACGTTTCGGAGGCTATGGATATTCTGAACATAAAATACGGAAGAGAGGGTGACGAGTAATGGCATGGACCAGGCAGCAGCAAAACGCAATAGACGCAAGAAATACCTCTCTTATAGTATCTGCCGCCGCTGGAAGCGGTAAAACTGCGGTTCTTACAGAAAGGCTCATACAGCTTATCTCTGATAAGACTTCAGGAGTTCGGGCTGACAGGATAGTTGTGGTAACGTTTACCAATGATGCAGCTGCGGAGCTGAAAAAAAGGCTTGAGATAAAGCTGCGTACACTGATAAACGAGCGTCCCGGTGACAGACATCTTCTTAAGCAGCAGATACTTTTGCAGAACGCTAAAATATCAACTATCAATTCCTTTTGTTTTGATCTTATCAGGGACAATATAGGCGAGGACGGCATTACCTCCGGATTCAGCGTACTTGATGATACCGACAGCAGAGTCATGAAAGCAAAAGCTCTTGAAGAACTTATAAACTACTATAGTGAGAAAGAATATGAAAAGATATCGTTCCTCTTTGACCGGTTCTGCATAAAGGACGAAAAGCGCCTTTCAGAAGTCATAGAAAGGGTAGACAGCTTCCTTTCATCTGTGGCTTTGCGTGATAAATGGCTTGAAAAAGCTGTAGAAAATTACAGCGGCGAGTTTACCGAATCGGAATACTACCAAAAGCTTATAGATAGTCTTATCAGGCAGACTGAAAAGGCTTTAAAGGCTGCCGATGAGAACTTGGGACTGATAAAAAAGATATTCCCGGATATGGCATTGGCTGCTGCTGAGAAGTCGTATGCACAGGCCGAAGAGGACTACGATATAGTTTCTGGTGTATTATCGGCTCTCAGACGCGGTGTTCTACCGTCCGGTGAAGAATCAGAACGTGCGCTGAACTTCCCTGATCTCATCAGAGTCGGCAAAGCTGAGCATGATAAAGCATTAAGGGAGATTTACAAGAAAAAGCGTGATTATATAAAGAAAACAGCTGCAAAGGTGATAAACGGCGTAAGCGCGGTTGAAAGTGATTATACCGAGTGCGGAGAGGTAACAAGAGTGCTTGTCGGCGTTATCAGAAAGTTCAACGAGATACTATGGGAGAAAAAATGTGAGAAGAATGCTCTCAGTTTTGATGACGGCGAGCGAATAGCTCTTGAGCTGCTTGCCGATGAGGATGAAAACGGTATGATAATCCAGTCGGAAACAGCTGAAAGGATAGCTGATTATTACGATATAATCATGATTGATGAGTATCAGGACTCAAATAATAAGCAGGATCTGATTTTTAAGCTGATATCCAGAAACTACAAACTCAGCGAAACGGGGGAGCCTCTTTACGGCGATAATGTTTTCCTTGTAGGCGATGTCAAGCAGTCGATCTATCGTTTCCGACTTGCGAATCCAAGGAATTTTATCAATACTCTCAGACATTCGGAAAGATACAGTGCGGAAAACGAAAGTACAAACCAAAGTATAATGCTGAACAGGAATTTCCGCAGCTCAAACGGCGTTATAGACTATGTAAACCATGTCTTTTCGCAGATAATGTCGGAAAAATGCGGGGATATCGCGTATTCTGAGGACGAAATGCTCTATTTCGGCGCAGTTCAGTATTCCGAAGCCGGAAAGCGTGACTGTATGACCCATATCGCCTTTATCAATGATGATACAGATGACAGCGATGAAGAGCAGGAAAGCATACAGGATATCAACAACGAGGTCAGGTATACGGCTTTAAAGATATCTGAAATGCTGAAAAACGGCACTGAGGTTATCCAAAAGGACGGTTCAAGGCGTCCGTGCAGACCCTCGGATTTCTGTATACTTGTAAGAAATAACCGCTACATCAATCTTTATGCCGATGAGCTTTGCAGGATAGGAATTCCCGCTAAAGGCAGCGAGGAGACAGGATATCTCAGATCACGTGAGATAGCTGTTCTTATTGATCTGCTCAGGATAATAAGCAATCCTTTGCAGGATATTCCTATGGCTGCGGTTATGACTTCACCTATGTATATGTTCAGTATAACCGATATTGCCGTAATAAAGTCATTTGACAGGAAAAGGTCTTTGTTTCCCATAATAAGAGGCCTTGCTGATGGAGAGTATCCCGAGTGCACTGATATGTTCCTCAGAGAGAGATGTATGTCTTTCCTTGATTCCATAGACGAATTCAGACTTGATTCTGTTACTATGACAATAGGAGAGCTTATCGGAAAAATATATGATTCTACGGATTTTATCTCTGTTATGCAGCTCCATGACGAGGGTGAAAAGAAGAGAGCGAACCTCCGCGCACTTATCCTTTATGCAGAGAATTATGAAAAACTGGCGGCGTATGATGGTTCGGGAGGACTGAACGGCTTTCTGCGGCATATAGATATGGTCATGGAGAACGGTGATTATTCGCAGGGAAAGGTCTCTGTTTCATCTGGAGACTATGTGAGCGTTCAGACGCTGCATCGTTCAAAAGGTCTGGAATACCCTTTTGTTTTCGTTGCTGAAACTTCAGTTAAGTTTAAATTCGATTCAAAGCCTGTGATGTGCAGCTTTGACGGCAGGATCGGATATATACTCTATTCACCCGAGCTTTACAGGAAATACAGGACATTTACGCAGACTATGCTTGCGGTTGATGAGGAGAACGATACCCGGAGCGAAGAAATGCGACTTCTTTATGTTGGACTTACACGTGCACAGCAGCAGCTGTTTATAAACCTTAAGTGCGGAGAAAAAGCACGCAAAAGAGTGGAAAGCCTTTTGGAGAAATGTATTATGCATGATAATGATATCAGCGAGGCTGTATGCGAGGCGAAAAGCTTTTCCGACTGGCTGTGGCTCAGCATGCTGCACGATGTCAGATTTACGGAAGTATGCGAGAAATTGGATATAAATACAGGTATTATAGGGACGCCTTTTAATAATAACAGTGAGCTCTGGGACTATGAAATAGTTGATGACGCCAGTTATGAAAACACCTCGGAACATGAAACTTTGAAAGAAGCTGTTCCCGACGAAGCTATCGTCAGCCGCCTGAGTGATATCATATCCTTTTACTATGACAGGACACTTTCGGAAATGTCTGCAAAGCTCAGTGTAACACAGATAACCCGAAAGCTCAAGGAGAGCGAAGAAAAATTTAATTTCAGTCTTAAGCGTCCGCGTTTCAAATCTGATAACAAGAAGCTTTCAGGAGCTGAAAGAGGTACGGCTATCCACACATTCTTTCAGTACTGCGATTTTGACAGTGCTGTCAGCAATGTGGCAGTGGAAATCGACAGAGTAGTTAAAAAAGGCTATCTTAGTCCGGTGGAAGCGGAATCAATAAGTATATGTAATGCAGAAGCTTTTTTCAGAAGCAGTCTTTATGAAAGGATCTGCCGTTCTTCTGCGTATGTTCGCGAGAAAAAGTTTATGGTTGCTGTACGTCAGCTTGAACTTGAAAGTGAAATAATCGAGAAAATGAAGAATTCCGATGGAATGATAAAGGGTATAATTGACCTTATGTTTGAAGAAGATGACTGTATAGTTATTCTCGATTACAAATCCGACAGAGGAATATCCCTTGAAATGCTAAAGGAACGCTACTCCTTGCAGCTGAAACTTTATAAAGCTGCTGTGGAGCTTACGACAGGGAAGAAAGTAAAAGAGGCTTTGCTGTATTCGTTTGAATTGCAGGACTATATACAGGCAGACATATGAAAAAAGCTCTTCGGCGGAAATGTCGAAGAGTTTTTTTGTGATTATTTATTTGACGATTTGTTATTTTGCAATAATATTTATGACGAACTTTGTGCATTATGCAGATTTTTAGATTTATATTGACAAGTAAATATATTTGTACTATAATGGTAAATACAGAGATATATATATTAAAAGTGTAGAATGAACAAAAGAAGGAAACAGATATAAAAATGCTTACTTGTACTATACAGGCACGGCAGTTTTCTTTCAAGTTCTAAAATTTTTCGGAATCATAATATCGGACCGCCATTATCAGCAGCGAAAAAACGGACAGTTTTTCAGCTGTATGATCTTAGGCTCTTTTGGGTTCGGTACAGATTGTTATATTATTTCCGCAATATTACAAAGAACATGCAGGAGGAAACAGCAGTGTCTTTTTATAATTTCAGAACGGACAAGTTCATGGAAGACTGAAAAAGATTCCTGCGGTCTGATACCGTGCAGATCTTGGTATAATGTTCATCAGCGTGTACAGCGCTTTATATATAACGGGTGTAGAAATATACAGATAACCTTAAATAAAAGAAAAATAGATATAAAAGCACAGATATATAATTTCGGTGATGTAGAACAAATATCGGAGGATATGAATAATGAAGGAGACGAAAAAATGCCGGCTCAGAGCAGACCGCGTTTTTATCGCTATGGGTATAATTGTCGGAACACTTTTCGGAGCTGACGGACTCAGAAGGAGCCTTGCCAGTGATCAGCCGAATAATTTAAAGATAACAGGTGATTTCCGCGACGCAGCAGAGGTTGCCGAAGCTTCAACAGGAAGCAGCTTATCATTCAGCACAGCTGCACAGGATACAACTGCATTTGAGGGCTTGAAGAATCTTGGCTATTCGGAACGTGAGCTTTCGGAGGAGGATATTTCGACAGGTATACTTGCTGTTTATACTTCTGATTCACCTGCAAGCATACACGATCAGGACACTATGGTCGATCTTGCAGACGAAAAGAATGATTATTATTCACTTGTCGATAAGCACGTTTATCTCAATGAGGATGCGGCTAACGCTTTAAATAAAATGATGGAAGACTATGCGAATGAAACAGCCTTGGCTGATTTTATAGTTTACGGAACCACTGATACGTTTACAGATGGTAATTCGTTCTGTCCAAAGGAGTTCGCAGAGTCCAAAGCAGGCTATTGTGTTGATCTTGCCTTGAATGCATATGGTTCGGTTATCACTTACGACGGAAATGATACTGAGGGCTGGGTCGATACTAATTGCTGGAAATATGGATTTATTGTAAGATGTCCTGAGGGAAAGTCTGCAATTACAGGGAGTGAGTATTGTCCCTGGCATTTAAGGTACGTTGGAGAAATTAATTCTGCCATTATGAAGCAAAAAGGAATGTGCCTTGAAGAATATGTTGATTTCCTTAAGCAGTACAACTTTGACGATCCTTATACTTTTGCTTTTAACAGCGACGGCTATCAGATTTACTCCGTTACAGGAGAGGGAGACAAGCTCGTTACAAGAGTTCCTATATCTGGCAGCTATGAGCTTTCGGGAGATAATAAGGATTCAATAATAATCACAGTTCGTAAAAACTGATTTTTTGAGCGGCTTTTGCCGCTCTTTTCATTTTTGGCGTACAGACGGAATATATTTTATTGGGGTGATCTGTATGCACAGGCTTATGATGTTCTTTTTCATGACAGTAGTGCTGACTGCATTTGCTTTGTTTATCGGAGCTGATACAGCCGGAAACGCTTCTCCGAAAGCGTATGTGCTAATTGAGGCTGAGACCGGTACGGTCATTGAAGAACATAATTCAGAAACCAGGCTGAACAGTGGATATCTGACAAAACTAATGAGTTTATTGCTTGTTGCAGAGGATATTGCTGACGGGAATATGTCGCTTTCCGATGTGCTTACGGCTTCGGACAGTGTTAAAGGAACGAAAGGCTCTGTTATATGGCTTGAAAGTGGTGATAAGCTCAGTGTTGAGGAGCTGCTGAAAAGCGTTATTATCGGAAATGCAAATGATGCTTTGACGGTCCTGGCGGAAAAAGTTTCAGCGGATATCGAAACTTTTGTTATGGATATGAACGCAAAAGCTTTTGATCTTGGTATGCGCGGTACACGATATGAAACTCCATACGGCTATTACAATGAAAACGAGTATACCTCAGCTCATGATGTTGCCGTAGTTTGTGCGGAATTGGTAAAGTATGACTTCTTGACGCCGTTTTTTTCAACATGGAGAGACTTTGTTAAAGATGGCAATGTAGAACTTGTCAGCGAAAATATGCTTACAAGAACTTATGAAAGACATATAGGATTTAAATCCTGTCATTCTGATGAAAGCGGTTATTGTACGGCCGAATGCGGCAGAGATGATGACGGTAATACTTTTATTGCTGTATCGTTGGGGGCTTCCGATGAAGAAATGTCATATGATACTGTTGTTTCTATGCTTAAGAAGGCATTCAGGCAGTATAAAGTGACACTTACAATGTTTCCGGAGGAAATGCTGCGACCTCTCAGAGTAGTCGGAGGTACCGAGACAGCGGTTGAAATAGGGATTTCAGAGCAGGGGAAGGTCGCTGTCCCTAAGGCCGAACGCGAGTTTAAAACCAAGGTTGTTCTGCCCGAATATCTGAATGCACCGCTGAAAATTGGTCAGCCAATTGGCTGTGCTGCATTCTATAGTGGAGATTCACTTGTTTATGAAACAAAAATCACCGTAAAAAAAGACGTTCCGTTATTAAGCTATGGTTATGTTTTAAAGGTAATGTTGTTGAAATTGATAGAATAATATTGTTGAAATGATAGTAAATGCACAAATGTTGAAAATGTTACGTAAAGGTACTTGAAAAAAATCAGAAAATATAGTATCATAAAGATGGTAAATTATATTGTATGGCTTACCATACATATTGGAGGTAAATTCTAATGTCTTTGAAACTCAACACCAAATATTTGAAGGACTTTGTGAATCCTGACGAGCTGAACGGTATAAAGGTTCAGGTCGAGGCAGCTGCCAAATCACTTCAGGACAAAACTGGTCTTGGCAATGATTTTTTAGGCTGGGTAGATCTTCCTACAGCCTATGATAAGGAGGAATTTGCTCGTATCAAGGCTGCGGCAGAGAGAATAAAGGCAAATTCCGATATTCTTATCGTAATCGGTATTGGTGGTTCATATCTTGGCGCAAGAGCTGCTATAGAGCTCCTTAAGTCGCCTCTTTACAACAACATCAAGAAAGATACACCTGATATCTACTACGTAGGAAACAGCATCAATCCTGCATATCTTAACGAGATCATTGCTCTTTGTGAGGGCAAGGACTTTTCAGTAAATGTAATATCAAAGTCAGGTACAACTACAGAGCCTGCTCTTGCATTCAGAATCTTCAAGAAAATGGTTGAGGACAAGTATGGCAAGGAAGAGGCTAAGAACCGTATTTTTGCAACAACCGACAAGGCAAGGGGAACTCTCAAGAATCTTTCCGACACTGAGGGATATGAGACATTTGTTATACCCGACGATGTAGGAGGACGTTTCTCTGTTCTTACAGCTGTCGGCCTTCTTCCGATCGCAGTTGCAGGTTGTGATATCGACGCTCTTATGAAGGGCGCTGCCAAGGCACAGGCCGATTTCTGTGCTGATTTCGACAACAATGACTGCTATAAGTATGCAGCGCTCAGAAATATCCTTTACAGAAAGGGTAAGTCGGTTGAAATGCTCGTTTCATACGATCCGAGCTTTGTAATGATGTCAGAGTGGTACAAGCAGCTCTTCGGCGAAAGCGAGGGCAAGGACAATAAGGGTATCTTCCCGGCAGCTGCTGTTTTCTCAACTGATCTCCACTCAATGGGTCAGTATATTCAGGACGGCGCAAGAATACTTTTCGAGACTGTTGTTGATATAAAGAAGCCTAAGACCGATCTTTTCCTTGAGCCTGATGCTGAGAATCTTGACGGTCTCAACTTCCTAACAAATCAGAATATGTCAATTGTTAACCGAAAAGCATTTGAGGGAACTGTTCTTGCTCATACAGAGGGCGGAGTTCCTAATATCATACTCGAGCTTGATGATACAACAGAGGAAAGCGTTGGTTACATGATTTACTTCTTTGAGAAGGCTTGCGCTATTTCAGGTTATGTTCTTGGTGTTAATCCGTTCAATCAGCCCGGTGTCGAGAGCTATAAGTCGAATATGTTTGCACTTCTCGGCAAGCCCGGTTATGAGGGAGCAAAAGCTGCTCTTGAAGCTAAACTCGGCTGATAGTCTGTTTAGTTTTTTAACAAAATATAATACGTCACAAATGCCGAAAGGCACGGAAGGAGTAAATTATGATTAAGCTTATTACAGGAAAAAAAGGCACAGGAAAAACCAAGATACTCATCGATCAGATCAACGATGCTGTAAAATCAACAAATGGCAACCTCGTTTGCATCGAAAAGGGCGATAATATCAGACGTTCTATCAGCTTCAGAGTAAGATGGTGCGATACAGAGAGCTTTGCTATCGAGGGCATTGATGCTTTCTACGGCTTTGTAGCAGGCATGCTCGCAGGCAATTATGATATCAAGGACGTTTTCGTTGACGGTATCCTCAAGATTGTAGGCCGTGATTACGATGCGCTCGGTTCGCTCTTTGAAAAGCTGGACAAGCTCACAGGTGAGGAAGCAACTATTGTATTCACTGTTTCAGCTGACGTTTCAGAGCTCCCCGAGAGTGTAAAGCAGTTCATAAAGTGATTCTCGCTGAGAATAATAAAAATTTACACTGAACTATTGACATAATATAGCATTTGGTGTATAATATATTTTATAGTGCTCTGAAGGATTGTAATATGAAGATCAATTTAAAGCAGATATTCAGTATTGTCGGAGAGAAAAAGGAATTTTCTTATGAGATACCTGCCGATGAGTTCAGCGATGTTAAAGGCTATATCTTTGATTCTGCTGTAATTCTCAGCGGAAAGCTTCATAACAGAGCGGGAGTTGTCTATCTTGATTACTCTGCGAAGTTCAGGCTTCTTTTGAATTGTGACAGGTGTCTGAAGGAGTTTACAAGAGAATATGATCTCTTTTTCGACCATATTGTTGTCCCTTGCGTAAGCAATGATGATAACGATGATTATATCGTTGCAGACGGTGAGAGCATTGATTTGAATGAAATTGCGCTGACTGATATACTTCTCAGCCTGCCCACAAAGATTTTATGCAAGGATGACTGCAAAGGACTTTGTTCGGTCTGCGGCTGTGATCTTAATGAAAAGCAGTGCGATCATCTTAATTAATCTGAGCTGTGAAGCTCTTTAAGGAGGTGCCAGAATGGCTGTACCGAAGAGAAAAACTTCCAAGGCAAGACGTGACAAGAGACGT
>JAEEGL013891099.1_pt1 | contig 17645 bp, 10 predicted proteins | sample 9134231 | NCBI WGS metagenome assembly JAEEGL01 (sample SAMN16246548, study PRJNA631951) | gut metagenome | biome: gut microbiome; feature: rumen; material: fiber-attached | host: Bos | place: Iran: Karaj | collected 2018-10 | reverse complement strand
GCTGACATCTTCGAGGGCACAGGGCTCGTTGAGGTTGAGGATGAGGCGTGAGCGAAGCACGTCGGTGGCCTTGTCGCATACCATCACGGTGCGCCACGGCGTGTGGCACGGCGCCTGCATGCGGCCCTTATAGCCAGCTGCGTCAGGGCAGAGCCATGTGCGGAGCACAAACGCGTTATTGTGTGATTGCGTTATTGTGTTAGTGGCTGGCGCGTCAGCACTAACACATTTACGCATTGATGCATTATCACATTCAAGGTTGAGGTGCATAGTGGGATAGTCGAGGGTGGCGGCCTCGTGGATGTTGATATACAAGCCGTCGGAGCTCTTCATCTGCAAGGCAGTCTGTACGCCGGTGCGCGAGAAGGCCGTCCATGGCCAACCGCCATGTTCATGGCTTTTCTCCCAAAGGCTATCAATTTGCGAAAGGTGGCTCTCGGTGTAGTTATACTCTTGCGTGTCGTAGTCACCCGGAATCCACCACGCCGTGTGGTCGCCAGCCATCACAAACTCTGTCAGTTCCTCCTTAATCCAGAAGCAGACCAATGAATTATCCTTTTTGGGCGGATATTCTTGCCTTAGAACTATAGGTAGGGTTTCCTGTGGGAACTCGTAGCGGAAACCCAGTCCATCGTCATATAGACGGAAACGTATTTGCATTACGGTTGCCAGGGTCTTTGAACGTCCGTCTGCGCTCTCGACAGATCCTGCAGGCTGTTCGAGTGTCACCAGCATCTCGTTGTAGTGGTTGCGGATGTTGGCCTCCTCGCCCCACACGGGCTGCCAAGTCTCGTCGAAGGCGCTGTATTTTACGTCCTTGACTACGAAAGCATGCGCAAGATCGTCACGCCACTCCAGCTCAAAACCCATCATCGACGGCAACACCACGGCCTTTCCGTCACGGTATAGGCTGTAATAAGGTACGCCCTTCTTTAAGCCATCCACCAATTCAAACCGCAGTTCCATACGTCCGTCGGGACTTTTCAAAGTTTGTTTGGTCTGAGACCATGCCGTGAAGGCCACTGTCATAAAAATGATAAAAACAGCGCAAGCGACGACTTTATTGTGTGTTTGTTTTAGTTTCAGATTCATAACTACCATTTTAAAAATATTGTTCCGTTTAAACACTTACGAAAGCTGAATCAGTTCAGTATCATTATTTATATATCATATCCAATAATTTGCAAATTTACAAAATAAAAGAATAATAAATACGTTTTCCTATTTAAAAATATTAACAAATGCTTTTGATAGACGACAACACCAATCTTATCGCCGCCGCGCAGGCAGCTAAAAACTCAGTTCCAGACACCACGGTCAGAGAAGGCAGCATCGTGGACATCACCAACCAGGCCGACAGCATCAACCACACACTCATCGACTCTGTGTCGAAAATGAACATCAGCGACCTCAAGGATGTGGTCACCGGTCAGAACACCATCTTCAAAGACGCTCTATCTGGTCTTATGGATCTCACCGTGGCATTCATCCCCAAACTCATAGCTTGCATTCTGGTCCTGTGGATCGGCTTCAAACTCATCAAACTGCTCAAGAAAGCCATCACCAGACTCCTTGACAAACGCAACGCCGAGGGCACACTGAAAGGCTTCCTCACCTCGCTGGTAGACGTGCTGATGAAGGTGATGCTCATTATCATGGCCATGGACATCATCGGTATCAAGGCCACCTCGTTCATCGCCGTGCTCGGTGCCGCGGGTCTCGCCATCGGCATGGCTTTGCAAGGCACCCTGCAGAATTTCGCAGGCGGAGTCATCATTCTGCTCATGAGGCCATTCAAGGCGGGCGACTACATAGAGGCTGGCTCTTACAAAGGCTATGTCAGGGAAATCCGCATTTTCCACACCATCATCCGTCCCTTCAACGGACGCATCATTATTGTGCCCAACAGCGAGCTGGCGACAAAAAGCCTGATAAACCACACCAAAGACCCTGTAATACGTCTCGACGTGGTCTGCAGCGTGGCTTACGGCACCGACCTCGACAAGGCAAGCGCCGTAATACGCCAGGTTATCGACGACGAACCGCTTATACTAAAAGATCCAATACCGAAATTCTGCGTCAGCGAACTGAACAACAGCTCCGTCGACTACTCATTGTGGCTTTGGACAACCGTCGACGACTACTGGACCCTTTGGATGCGTATACGCGAAAACATATACAAAGCTTTCTACGCCAACGGCATCAGCATTCCGTTCCCGCAACTCGACGTGCATTTCGACAAAGGCGATAAATGACACTTTTGACCAACAACATAAAACACCTGTCCGAAATACAGCGCACAACTGTATGCACACTCGTTATGTTGTTGGTCTCAATGTCTCTTTTTGGACAGTCGACAACAATTCCATCCAACGGCAGTTCCACTCTCCACCTTTCACCAGGCGGAACTTACACCATTTACGACCCCGGCGGCAACAGCAACTACCCCAACAACAGCAACGGCACCTTGACGCTCGTCTCTGACGACAGTTGCGCCATAACCGTCTCGGGTAGCTACTACACCGAGTTTAACTGCGACTTCATCAACATTCACGAGGGATTGTCGACAGAAAGTCCCCTTCTCGACATATTCTCGGGCGTCGGCAGCGTCAACCTCACTGCCTACACCGGCTCGATGACTATACAATTCCGCTCCGACGCACTGATCAATCACGCGGGTTTTGCTCTTACCGTGACTGTGTGCGACATAGTTGAGGGACAGGCGTTCAATGTCAGAGCGACATCATTAACCGACACATCAGCCACTCTCGATTGGGACGACAGCACCGACGCGACATCATGGACCGTCTTCTATGGCACAACACCTGTGTGCGACGACGACAGCTTAACAGTGCAGAGCAGCGACGCCACCATTACGGGACTAAGTCAATACACCACATATTACTACCGTGTGTCGAATGGTAGAGACGTTGTTTGTCCGACCGTGGTGCACCAATTCAAAACAGTATGCACCTCACAACATAGTGGATGCATAGACTACAGCGACCTGTACTCCTGTTTTGTGACCGCCCGCCATGGTGTGTATCTCAACCCCGACCAAAACAGCGGAATTATCGACTATGGATATACCAGCGGACTGTCGCGCCACACAGTCCATACCGACACCAGCGAGCGCGACATGCGCACCGGAGGCATGCTGCGCACCATTCCGCAAGGATACACCTCCTCGGTACGGCTCGGCAACTGGAACTCAGGTGGAGAGGCGGAAAGCATAACCTATGAATACACTGTTGACACCACCGTCAGCGACATGCTGATTCTGAAATATGCGGCGGTGCTAGAAGACCCCTACCATCCTGCCATAGAGCAGCCTATGTTCACATTCAAAATCCTCGACCAGGACTATCTGCCCATCAACAGCACCTGTTATTCGGCCACATTCGTCGCCAACAGCAGTCTCGGATGGAACGAGGTGGCAAACAGTGGTTATCTGGGTTCCAACACACTGTGGAAAGACTGGACAACGGTAGGCGTCGACCTCACCCCGCTCCATGGACAGACCATACTTATCAAGCTGACGACCTACGACTGTGCCAGACAACAGCATTACGGGTACGCGTACTTTGTGATAGACTGCGCCGAGAAGATTGTCACATCCGCCAACTGCGGCGAGATTGTGGAGAACACCTTCTATGCGCCTGATGGATTCAGCTACCGCTGGTACAATGCGGAAGCGCCATCCGTAACTCTCTCCACAGAGTCGTCGCTCTACGTCAACCAAAGCGGAGAATACCATTGCCAGCTTCAATTTATTGGCGCTCCCGCGGGAGCGTCATGCTCGTTCGACCTTGTGGCGATAGCTGGCGCCCGCTATCCCGCCGCATCGTTCACATGGCGGCAAATACTAAACGACGATTGTACAGCACAGCTTAAACTTCACAACACAAGCGTCATAAGTCAAGATTCGACGCACCAGCAACTCACAAACCTGCCCTGCGAAGGAGCCCTTTGGCTCATTGACGGCGACAGCGTAGCCAGCAGCAACAACCCCATTGTAGACATCGAGCCCGGACCCCACACCATACAGTTGGTAGCGTCGCTCGCCAACGGCTTTTGCACTGATACCGCCACACAGAGTATAACCATCGACTACCCCTGCGCGGTTTATGACACCGTGACGGCTTTCCTTTGCCCCGGGAGCAGATACGCCCTGTTCGACACCATCCTCACCGATGCCGGAACCTATCAGCGCGACAGCGCCAACCTACACCGCACACTCGTTATCCAAGCGGCGTACAACGACACCGTTTCCCTTAACGACACAATCGTTGAGAACACTCTTCCCTATTCCTGGAACGGACATACCATCGCAGTCGACAGTCTGGACAACAACTCAGAAGAGGTGTCAACATTCAACTTCAAACAAACCGCCACCAACACATTCATGTGCGACAGCACGGTGTTCCTCACACTGACCGTATGGCACAATGTGTCCACACACATAGACTCAACCCTGTGCGGAAGCAGCCTGCCTTTTGTCTGGAATGGAACAAACGTCACCGCCGACAGTCTCGACAGCGAGTCGCGTATATCTTATTTCACATTCCAACAAACAGTCTCCAACATGCACGGTGCCGACAGCAGTGTAACTTTGTCGCTGTCCGTAATCCATTCCGACAGCACCATCTTCCACGACACCATCTGCGGCAGCGAGTTGCCTTACATCTGGAACGGCGACACGATAAACACAAACACCGACATCAACAGCAAGACAAACCTCAAATCACAGCTATCCACATTCAATTCATTAGGTTGCGACAGCATTGTGTCGCTTTCATTGACGGTCCATCCCACCTACAACTTTCATTATAGCGACACCATCTGTCAAGAAGCTGTATACACATTCTCCGACACATCTTTTACTGCAACACTGACAGGAACCACGACAATCAACTTCCAGTATTCAACCATCAACGGATGCGACAGCGCCATAACCATGAGCGTCACTGTCAATCCGGTCAACCACTTGTATCTGTTCGACACAGTTGTCGAAAACAGTCTTCCATATATTTGGAACGGACAGACCATTACCACCGACAGCATGACCAGCGACAGCGAGGAGGCTTCAATATATAGCGCACAAATCACGTTTCAAAACACTTTTTCATGCGACAGCAACGAAACCCTCAGCCTGCTCGTGTGGAACAACCGCGTCACACACCTCACCGGTTCCGCATGCCAAGGTGTATACTACACGTTCATCGACACATCGTTTATTGCCGCTCAAGCAGGAACATACACGGTCAGTTCCCGCCTGTCGACACTCCACGGAGCCGACAGCACAGTTATTCTCACGCTAACCATATTTCCGACATACGACACAACTCTTTACGGCACTGTCTGCCAAGAGTCTGAATACTCTTTCACCGATACCACCTTCACGGCAACGCGCCCCGGAATCATGAATCACAGCGCCCTGCTTGCGACCATAAACGGTTGCGACAGCCTTGTCTCACTGGTTATGACTGTCAACCCTGTATTCAGTTACAGTTTTGTCGACACCATTTGTCAAGGTATGGACTACACCTTTGCCGACACATCATTCACTGCGACACAGGCGGGGGTAACAACCATTGTTTCCCATCTCTCGACGCAACAAGGATGCGACAGCACGCTTTCGTTGTTACTTACCGTCAATCCCACCCACCATATATTCGACAACGCCAAAGTGTGCGACGGCGTACCCTACACATGGATTGACGGCAACACTTACTCCCATTCCACTTACGAACCTACAATTACCTACTCCAACACCTACGGATGCGACTCGGTGCATCATCTGCTGCTTAGTCTCGACAACGGATTCGTGGCCTCGATGTCGGTAACACCCACCACCGTAACACCCGACCATCCCGAAGTGAGGCTGACCGACCGCTCTCAGAGCAGCAGCCGCCAATGGTTTTTCGACGGAAACAGCGACACCAGCCGTATCACCACATTCACATACATGTCCGAGAAAGACACATTGTCTGTCCTTCTTGTTGCTCGTAACTCGACAGGCTGCATCGACAGCGTATGGGGACAGGTGAGTTGCGACCGCTCCGTGGTTTGGGCGCCCAACGCCTTCACTCCCGGCGAACAGCATAACAACCTTTTCTCCATCTTCTCCAACGACATTGTGGAGGGCGAGGTGTGGATTTACAACCGACAAGGACAATTCATATCCCACTTCGACGTTCTCTCGGGCTCATGGGACGGCACCCACAACGGAATAGATTGTCCGCAAGGCGCGTACACATGGAAACTGATCTACTCCACACGATCCAACCCGCGTCAAAAAAAGCAACTAATGGGCACCATATCTCTGCTACGATAAAAAAAAAGCATCGTCAATCTAGACGATGCTTTTTTTCAGTTAAGTATTAAGAATTATTTCACCTTCTTAACACCTTCAGCGCAAGCAATGGTTGCGGGGCCCTTGGCACCAGCCTTGCTGACCTTCACGTTGTCAATCTTCATGACAAACCAGTCGCTGCAGTCATGGTGACGGAAAGCGATACGGATGTCTTTGCCTTTGTAGGCGTCGAGGCTTACAGAACGCTGTGTGAAGTCAGTGGTGGTGAGGACGGTGGTGAAAAGAGCGTCGCCCATCGGGGTGAACACATTGTTTTCAACAGTACCGGCATAGACACTGTATTTGTCCGAAGGATAATCACCATCCTGAGCGGCATCGTACCAGGTCAGAGTGTATCCGCCAGAGCTGTGTACGTGGAATTCAGGCGAAACAAGATAGTTGTCGGGATTCAGAACGCCCTCGTTAGGTGCTGAATTATCCCACGAAGCGGAAGCAATGCAGTTGCTGCCGTCAATACCACTGGTGTAGGGACCTTGACCGCTGTTTTCGCCCATACCAATATACCATTTGTAACCATCGCCGTCAGCATCAATATTTAGCCATCCTGTAGGGATAGTAGTACCATCGAAGTTTTCCTCGATAGGAACAGCAACTGCTTCAGGTTCATTGTTAGTGTTGTTGCCATTGTTGGGACCATCTTCCTCTTTGTCTTTGCAAGCGACAAACGCTGTCATACAGACAGCCATGGTAGCCAATGCGAAAAATCTTACAACTTTTTTCATGTTATAGAGCGTGTTTAATTAATAAAATGGTTTTTCGAAATGCAAATTTACGTATTTTTTTAATAAAAATGACTAATTCCTCCCCCTAAAAAAATACTAACACATTGTTAATTATCATACAATCAAAGAAAAGCAAGTGTCATAAAACTATCAGACCTTATCGATTTTTCACACAATTTCGTGTAAGTCATATAACCTTGCGGACAGAATTGAATATTCAAAATGTCATACCTGTTATAAAAAAGAAATCTCCTGTTTTAACCATTGTTAATAAAATATATATGCAAAAAATGTTTCATCTCAAAAAAAAGTGTACTTTTGCAATGGAAAAATGAATTCAATCAACTAATCATTTAAAACCGAAGTGCCTGATGGTCAATAACAAGGCGAAGAATAAATGAAAAAAATACTATTAACTTTGCTCGCCGTGCTGACATTCTCGGCACTTTCGGCACAGACTCTGTGGAGTGAGGATTTCACAAACGGCATCCCTTCCACGTGGACGATGTTCAATGACAACAACACTGCCCACAACACCTCATTTACCAATGCTTGGAACGCCTCAAGCACTTATGGCAATCCCGCTCCTGGTGTTGTCAGCGCTTCATGGTTTGACCCTGCCGGCGTTGCCGACCGTTGGTTGATTACCGATAGTTTTACTGTACCCGATAGTGGTTATGTGTTTTCATTAGAGGCTGCATGTTATGAGGCTGGATATCCCGATGGTTTTATGGTAAAAGTGTCCACCACCAACCGCGACAGCCGCGCCGCCTTTACCGAGACTATCATCACTGTCCCTGCTGCCACTACCACTTTCACTGAATACCGTGGCTCGCTCAACGCTTTTGCAGGCCAGACAATATACATCGCCGTTATTCAGAATTCTAACGACATGAACTTCCTTATCGCTGACAACTTCAGAGTTTATGTTCCCAGCCAGAACGAGATTCAGCTTCTCAGCGTGAGCCTCCCCGCCTATGTTGCAGGTGGTGTCAATGCCAATGTGAATGGTGTTGTCAAGAATATGGGTGACCAGCCCCTCACAAGCTTCGATGTTACCTACAATGTTAATGGTGGTGACAATGTTGCTGTTTACAATGTCAATGACATCAACGTGCCTTACGGCGAGACCTTCGAGTTCAGCCACAACGTTCCTTTCAACGAGAGCGCATTTGGCAACTACACAGTCCAGATGACCGTGTCGAACCCCAACAATGTTGAGGATCCCACCCCCGCTGACAACGTTGCCAGCACCACCACTACTGTTTACGACGCTTCCGCAACTGTGGCTCGCACAAGCATCCTTGAGCAGTTCACCGGCGCAGCCTGCGGTTGGTGTCCTAATGGTCACGACCGTATTGAGCAGGCTCTTGCAGGCACCAACACCATATGGGCTGTTCACCATGCAGGTTTTGGTAACGACGGTCTTACCTGCGAGGCCAACACAGCCTACACCTTCTTCTACAACGAAGGTGGCAGCACCTATGCTCCTGCTATGATGGTCGACCGTTTCCACGGCGATGCTGAAACACCCGGTCCCGTAACCAGCGTGTATTCTGTTGAGGGTATTATCAGCTATGTCAATACTGTCAACCAGAACCCCTGCTTCCTGACACTTAACACCGACGGTATCACCTACAATGCCAATACCCGTGCTTTGGGTGGCAACGTTACCGGACATTTCACATCTGACATCTATGGTGAGAACACCCGTCTTACCCTTATGATTGTTGAGGACAGCAACATCATGGCTCAGACCGACTACTCAACCGGTAGCTCTGTAACCCTTCAGAATTACATGCATATGAACGCCGTCCGCGCAACCGCCACTGACAAATGGGGCGATCCAATCACCGTTGACGCCAATGGCGACTTCACCTACAATGTCAGCTACACCCTGCCCGCAAATCTGAAGGCTTGGCGCTGCCGCATCATCGCCATTGTTTCCGACCGCAAATCCAACGACGCCAATGCTTGCGCCGTTATGCAGGCTTCCCAGACTGCCAACCTGAACGCTCCTTTCGTTGGTCTCGACAATGCTAAGGAGATCAACCTGAGCGTGTACCCCAACCCCACCACCGGTATCGTTACCGTTGAGGGCGACGGTGTCAAGAATGTTGAGGTCATGGATATGGCCGGCCGCATGGTTATGACCACCAACAACAGCGTTGTTGACATGACCAACCTGAGCAACGGCATCTACATGATCCGCATCAACACCGAGAAGGGCGCCTTCACTCAGAAAATCGTCAAGAAATAAGTTTAGAAACATAGTTTCTTAACAACAACAAACAAAAAAGCCTTCGGGAATCCCCGAAGGCTTTTTTGTTACTAGAGATTCTAGAGAGACTAGAAAGACTAGAAAATCTAGAGCTTCTAGAAACTCTAGAGTTTCTAGAAATTCTAGTTCCTCCATGCCAGTTCCAGCCTTTATTCAAAGCGCTGTTTTATGGCGTTTTTCACATTGTGCAGGTAAAAGCGGCGGAACATGGACTGCCCGTAGATAGCCTTGTATTGTCGCCCAAAACGCAGGTACTTCCAACTGCGTCGGGCTACACGTACAGCCGCTAGCTTGTGCCGCTCAGGGCACTGCATATACAGCCTTTCGAAATCATTAAGGCACAAGCCTTTCAAAGCTTTTGCCTCTACACCTTCAAGACCGAACAGGTCGGCACAATAGGCGGTCATCAGGTCGGCGAAAACATCGACATCTGTGTCTCTCTTAATAATGTTATAGTTACTCCAGTCAAAGCCAGCGGATGTTATCAGCATGCTCCAGTCCACAAGGTCGCGCAGACGCACGGGCTGATGGAAGAAAACAGCGTGATGCTCAATATGCTTGGCAATGAAAAAAGCGGACTGCTCACGCTGAAGTGTGTGTATTCCCGTATTTCCTAGCGGCACTGTCCGCCAGTCCAGGTCGTCATTGTGGTAAAGCAAATAACTATGGCATTCGAACGTTACAGAATCGAGCGAAAACGAAATGTGGCGCGGATCCTTACGGTCCACCGTGAGTCCGCCCTGCTCAAAAATGCGTCCCACAGCCTCTGTATCGCCACCGGTATATATATCGTTGTCGCCACACTCGCGGTGCAAAGGATTGGGATAGAAACAAGATATCGACGATCCTTTGACCACCACCGTTGGCAGCGACAGCCGCGAACGCACTATTGACGCATAATGCATCAGAGCATCCTCGCGACTGCGGTTGTCCTGCTCGATGGTCTGCGTCATCGAGGTGAAATGGAAAAGTACCTTGCGTTTGGGGCGCAGTTCTTGCGGCAGCTTTAGAATCGCGTCGTATATCAACGCCGTCACACCCTGACGTCGGGAAATGTCGAACACCGACCGCCACCCCTCCTCGTCTAACGGTAGTATACCGGCAGGAAATTCAGCTCCGAAGAGTCCGAAACGTAGAAGCGCAACCAGTGTTTTCATCTTTTACGACGCATTATTTTACATAAAAAAGCCAACAGTCGATAGAAAGGCCGTTGGTGACACCGAACAGCCCCCACCACATCCGTCAACTGGCAAATATCATTCCAAGGACAGCCTTTGACTGCCATGACGCGAAGATAGACATAACGGTAACGCTCATAGAAGCGGCGCACATCGACATAATCGCCATGCCGGCCGACGTATTCTTTCAAAAACCGGAAGAAACGGCAAATATCTATGGTGAAACAGCTGCTGCGCTGCGCCGACCATGCCCCTGCCGTCAACGACGGATGGTAGGTGTGACGCACATATAGACGATAACTACTGTTGTAGCAGCAAAGCGTGGCAGCCTCGACAACACGCAGGGCGAACACCGTGTCCTCAAGCAACTGCATATCCTCCGGATAGCGTATGTCATGGTGCTCATCAAGCCACTGACGTCGGATAATATTGGTTGTATGGTCTGCAACGCTGCCGCGAGGAAACACCAACTGCAACGGGAGACACTGACTTGTAAGCGAAGCCTGCGGTGAAATATTTGGCGGCGCGCCGTCGGGAGTGTCAACCGTCAGCATGTCACCGATATGAAAAAACGACGACGATGGCGGCATCGAACGCAAATCATCGACGAGCGGAAAAGCGTATGCGGACAGGATTGTATCGTCGGCGTCGACGAACCATACATATTCGCCCTTGGCGTAGTTGAGGGCGGCGTTGCGGGCAGCGGCGGCTCCGCTGTGCGCAATGCGGACAAGAGTGACTGTTTCGCTCTTTTCATACCGCGCCACAATCTCGTCGAGCCTCCGCGCCTCGTCGTCCGTCGAACCATCGTCGACAACAACAGCCTCTGCCGTGCCATCCATCAGCATAGGCGAGAGCGAGAGCAGGCAGTCACCAAACGGACCGCTGTTGTTGTAGACCGGTATGACGAACGATATAAGCATTTATAGCGGAGCGAAAAGATGAAAACGGAGAACGGAGAACGATTATGACGTGTCAGTCTGTTCTCCAATCTCCGTTCTCTATTATAACTTCTCAGTTACTACTATTACTTCTTTTCAGGTATAGCCTCAAGAGCGGCAACTAAATAGTCGAAGAACTTCTTGCAGCTGGGGATGTTGGCGCGCTCGTCAGGGCTGTGGGGGCTCTGGAGTGTAGGGCCAAAGCTGATCATATCCATGTCAGGATACTTGCCGCCAAGCAGTCCGCACTCAAGACCTGCGTGGATAGCCACCACTGCGGGCTCCTTCTTGTAAAGTTTCTTGTATGTCTGCTTCATGGTCTTCAGCAACGGGCTCTGCATGTTGGGCTTCCATCCGGGATAAGCGCCACTAAGTTTGCAGCTGCCGCCAGCCAGTTCGGCGAGGCATACGAGACGCTCGGCGAGGGCTTCCTTGGCTGTGTCGACCGACGAGCGGAGCAGAGCCTGAATGGTAAAATTCTTACCGGTGGTCTTAACGATTGCAAGGTTGAGCGAGGTCTCAACGAGGCCTTCCATGTCGCGGCTCATACGGATAACACCGTTGGGAGCCACCATCATAACGTTGATAATCTTCTGGGTGTCGGCGTCGCGGATGACATTCTGGGTCATGCGGACCTTCTCATATTTCATAAAGAAGTCGGGTTCGACAGAGGCCAGCTCTTTTTTCACCCATCCGGCAACCTTGTCAAACTCCTTGAGTATGCAGTCGGCATGTTTCTTCGGGAAAGCTACCACAGCCTCAGCGTCGCGCGGGATGGCGTTGCGCATATTGCCGCCAGATATGGAGACAAGGCGCAGACCGCACTCGGCAACCCAACGCAGATGACGGAACATAAGTTTGTTGACATTGGCGCGGCCAGTGTTGATTTCCATACCTGAGTGACCGCCCTTCAAACCGCCGAAGGTCAGCTTGTAAGCGCAATAGTCTTTGGGAGCCTTTTCAGTTTTGTAAGGTATGCTCATGGTGGCGTCAATACCGCCGGCGCATCCAACATAGAGTTCTCCTTCAGTCTCGGAGTCGAGATTAAGAAGGAATTCACCTTTCAATTCTTTGGCTTTTAAACCGAAAGCACCGGTCATGCCAGTCTCCTCGTCGGTGGTGATAAGGGCTTCGAGCGGACCGTGCTTGATGGTCTTAGACTCGAAAACAGCCATAATGGCGGCAACGCCCAGACCGTCGTCGGCACCGAGAGTGGTGTCGCATGCATATACCCAGTCGTCAACAATCTTGGTTTGGATGGGGTCTTTCAGAAAGTCGTGCTTTTTACCAGCGCGAGCCTGGGGCACCATATCCATGTGTGCCTGCAGAACCACAGGACGGCGTTTCTCCATACCCTTGGTGGCGGGCTTGGTCATGATAACGTTGCCAACCTTGTCGACACGGCAGTCGATTTTTTTGTCTTTTGCCCACTTCACTAAGAAGTTGCGTACAGCCTCCTCATGCTTTGAGGGACGGGGACAACGGGTGAGGGAGTAGAAATTGCTCCACAATGCTTTTGGTTCGAGATCTTTGATTGTCATATTGTTACTATTTATTAATTGTATATAATCTTTTAAATGAGGGTACAAAATTACATTTTTTTTCGATAACGACAAAATTTTTTTTTCAACGTCACGTTCAATTCTACAAGTTCAACACTCTGTTCTCCTATGTCCTGTCAAAAATGCCCGCGCCATTGCAGCAAGAGTGTCGGTTTCTGCAACGCCGACAGCAGCCGCCCGGAGGTGGCAGCCGTCTATGCGCATACCGGCGAGGAGCCTCCCCTGTCGGGCAAAAAAGGAATCAGCAACATTTTCTTCGCCCACTGCAACCTGCAGTGCTGCTACTGCCAGAACCGCGACATATCGAGGAGTGTTGTCGACCCGTCGCTGATAACCCTCAACAGCGTGGACGCCATAGTCGACGCCGTGGAGGAGAGTTTGCGACACACCGAGAACATAGTGGGTTTTGTGAGCCCCACGCAGTACTCCGACATTGTGGTCCCGATTGTTGAGAGCCTCCACTCACGGGGTCTCTACCCCACCATAGTCTACAACAGCAACGGATACGACAGCGTCGAAACTCTGCGCCAGATAGCTCCTTACGTGGACATCTATCTTCCCGACTTCAAATACTCCGACCCCGACCTGGCGTTTCGCTACTCCAACGCCAAAGACTATCCTGAAGTCGCGGGCCTCGCTTTAAAGGAGATGTACAACCAGAAAGGCTCGTCGCTGCCAACAGACATGGAAGGGTTGGCGTTCCGCGGACTTGTCATACGCCACCTGGTTCTGCCGGGTCAAGTGGAGAACTCCATACACTGCCTTGAATGGATTGCCGACAACCTGTCGACAAACGTCCATATCTCACTTATGGCGCAATACTTCCCTCCTGACGGAGCCACACTCCCCGACCAGCTGGGACGAAGACTGACGGAGGAAGAGTACCATCAAGTCGAGGAGGCGTTCTACAGCTTAGGATTCCACCGCGGCTGGGTGCAACAGCTTATAGCCGCCGACACCTATCGCCCCTATTTCGACACCGAGACCGAATTCAAATAGAACAGCCATGGCCAAGCAAGAAAAACTGGATTTCAACTACGAGGAGTATTTCGACGAGATGTTCGAGGACACCGCCGTCCTTATGTGGACAACACACCATAGGGCCTTCACTTTCGCCTTTTTTCTCAACCAGCTGTACAACCTCGACCTGGAACTGCGCGACAACATAGTCCTTCAATACAAGAAAAAAGAGATTGGCTGCACCGTCTATTCCTCTCAGAACGATGTCGACCATATGGCCTACTTTCTTATTGACAACAGCGAGGCCTCTCTCCCCACTCCCAAAAAGACCATTCTTTTCGACAAAACTCTTCTGATAAAAGGTCCCGGCGCGCAAAGCAAAGCGGAATATATCTACAGCGACCTGGAACAAAAAAGCATCGCCGACAACAACTTTGTCGGACAACAGCGCGACGAACTTCGCAACACTTTTGTGAACACAGGCATACTTGAGAGCGTCCTGTTCGACTTTTCAACCCCCGACGAGCCCGACACCACCTATTTCCCCAACAGCCAAGGCGACACCGAAAAGGAAAAGAAAAGGCAACGTTTTCTCAAAGAACACCGTGAATACGTCGCCGACCTGTTTATGGCACTCGACTCAATGATGCCCGACTTCGAGTAAGATTTTCGACTAATTTTTATCTATTATTCCATTTTTTTGTACCTTTGCAATCCGTTACCCTTTTGCGAAGCATCAGGGTTCCATGATTATCCTACTATAAAACAAGCAATTGTAACACAAAACAAATCACTAAAATGGAAGAATCGAACAAAATGCAGAACGAAGTGGAAAACACCACCGAGACACCCGTCGAAGTAGAGACCACCACTACCGAGACTGCAACTGAAACTCTGGCAGAAAACACTGCTGAAACCACCCAGACAGAAACCGTTGAAACGGCACCCGAAGTCCAAACCACAGAACCCGAGAACACTCAAAACGACAACGAGGCCACTCCGGAAGAGGCCGAAAAGGCTGAGGAAATCACCGAAGAACCCGTGGTCGACTACAGCGGAATGAGCCGCGAGGAACTGACCGAAGCCCTGAAAGAACTCCTTACCACCGACGACATCACAAAAATCAAGAACCGTGTAGCCGCCATCAAGGAACGTTTCACCGAAGCAGACAAAGAAGCAAAGAAAGCCGCTTTCGACAAATTCATTGAAGAGGGTGGCAACAAAGAAGAATACGAAGGAGGCGACGACGCCATAAGCGAGGCCTACCGCAAAACATACAATGTCTATCGCGAACGCAGACAAAAACACATAAACGAACTCGAGGCCGCCAAACAGCACAACCTGGAGTCGAAAAAACAAATTCTCGAGGAGCTCCGCAGTCTCATCGACAACGAAAACGAGAGCCTCAAACATTCATACGACCAGTTCAACGCCATTCAGGAACGTTGGAAAACCATAGGCGAGGTGCCGCGCACCGAGCTCAACGGACTCTGGCAAAACTATCACTTCCTCATCGAGCAGTTCTTCAACAAGGTGAAGATGAACAAGGAACTCATGCTCCTCGACCAGAAGAAAAACCTTGAGAGCAAGACGCTCCTCTGCGAGAAAGCCGAAGAGCTGATATTGGAACCATCCATAGCAAAAGCCGCCAAGGAATTGCAGAATCTGCGCGAACAGTGGCGCGAGATAGGTCCCGTGCCCGTAGAGCAGAACGACGAGATATGGACTCGTTTCCGTACCGCCGCCAGCAAAGTTGACGAGCGTCGCCGCGAATACTACGAGCAACGCCAGGAGGAATTCGAGAAGAACCTGCTCGCAAAGCAAGCCCTTATCGACAAAGCCGACGAACTTACCGCCGAGACTCCCACAACCACAAAAATGTGGAACGACATCTCAAGCGAGCTCGACGAACTGCTCAAGGTTTGGAAAAGCATCGGTCCCGTCACACGTGAGAAGAACGAGGAGGTATGGAACACTTTCAAAGGCAAGATCGACACCTTCTACAGTGCCAAAAAACACTATTTCGACGGCATCAAGGACGAACAGACCGAGAACTACAACAAGAAAATAGACCTCTGTCTGCAGGCCGAGGCCATCGCCAAACGCGACGACTGGAAGAAAGCGACCGAAGAACTTCTGAGTCTTCAGGCTGAATGGAAGGCGATTGGTCCCGTCAACAGAAAAGTCAGCGAGAAGATTTGGCAACGTTTCCGCGGAGCCTGCGACGAGTTCTTCAACCGCAAGTCCGCCTACTTCACCGAACTCCGCACCTCAGAACAGGAGAATCTGCAGAAGAAAGAGGCCATCATCACCGAACTTAAAGCCCATACCTTTGGCGACAACAAAGAGGAAAACCTCGATGCCCTCAAAGACTTCCAACGCCGCTGGTTGGAGATCGGCTATGTGCCGTTGAGCGAGAAACAACGCCTTCAGAAGGAATTCCGCGACACTGTGAACGGTATTCTGGAGCAACTGAAGATAAGCGCCAACGAGGCTGACATCAACAGCTTCCGCGAGTCGGTTCAGAACAACAAAGGTGGACGCCACGCCATCAGCGACAAGCGCGAACACCTTGTTGAGCAGATTCAGAAGCTGCGTGGCGACATAAACCTGTGGGAAAACAATCTCGGTTTCCTTGCCAACTCCAAACAGGCAGACCTGCTCAAAGAAGAGTTTGACAAGAAAATGCGCAACGCCCGCCAAGAGATAGCCCTTCTCGAGGCCAAAATCAAGATTATCGACGACGCCAACAACGAGGAGAAAAAAGGCGACAACGCTGCGAAAGCTCAGGAGACTACATCTGAGCCCACCGCCGAAGACGCTCCCGCAAAAGAATAGTTCTTCACCCTATAATATCGAAAGGAAAGGCCGCATTATGCGACCTTTTCTTTTTGGTATTTTTATTATTTTTGCATATTGTATCAAACAATCCAGACCTATGAAATATATTAGTAGATTATTAATATACAGCCTATTAACAACCATACTACTACTATCGTGCAATAGCGAAAAAAACAAACACCGCGATGGAGACATAGTGTTTCTCAGATATGAGCAGGTGATTTTTGACAGCGCCGAAAACGAGCTTCCTCAGCGTCTCGCCGAATTCAAGAATCAGTTCAAGAGTCCTCTGCTTAACATCTTTCCCGACGACCAGATGTTTATGGAGCAACTACGTGGATTTATTGCCGACGGGACGGTGCGCGACATATACAACATTACCGAGAACCGCTACCACAACTTATATTGGCTTGAGAAAGAGGTAAGCGACGCCCTTAACAAAGCTCACAGACTCGATAAAGAAATAGATTTTACTCAGTTCTCCACATTTGTGTCTGGCTTTTTTGACTACAGCCAGCGCATCATTGCCGACCGCGACAGCAAAAGCCTGTTGGTGAGCATAGACCAATACGCGCTTGGCGACATGGAGAAATACTCCTATTTCGGACTACCCATGTTTATAGTGGAGAGGAGCGACAGCGCATTCCTGGCCACCGACATCATGGCCGAAATCGCGCGCCAGTACATAGCGTCGCCATCCGAAGAGAACCTCACCATGCTCGACCTCATGATATCGGAAGACAAAGTGCTTTACTTCCTCGACCTTGTGATGCCCGACAAGAGC